>Ga0208875_1000101_pt1 | contig 40584 bp, 49 predicted proteins | sample CryBogCBH25Aug08_FD_184612 | JGI IMG/M metagenome (GOLD analysis project Ga0208875, IMG submission 184612) | Freshwater microbial communities from Crystal Bog, Wisconsin, USA - CBH25Aug08 (SPAdes) (version 2) | ecosystem: Environmental > Aquatic > Freshwater > Lake | place: Crystal Bog...
TGTTCCGCAAGTTGATTGCCCAGTGACGAATAAGTTTTGTCAAGGTATTTATTACCGGGAAATCTTTATGCCGGCTAGTTCGTTTGTTATTGGCAAAAAGCATAAGACGCAGCACTTTAACATCATCCTGTGTGGTCGCGCAAAAGTTCTTATGGATAACCAGGTTCACTATATTCAGGGACCTGATTCATTCATATCTGAGCCAAATGTACGTAAGGTTTTGCGTGTTTTTGAAGACATGCGTTGGGTTACAATACATCCGACTGATTTAACAAATGTAGAAAAGCTTGAGGAACTTTTGGTTGAAGAACCCGAAGGTTTCAAAAAACAGGAACTGGAGGTGCTATGTCATTTGCAATAATCGCAGTAAGTGTTTCAGCAGTAGGAACCATTGCTGGAACAGCTGTTAGTGCTATTGGAGCATCAGATGCTGCAAATGCTCGTGCACAAACAGACAGATACAATGCACAGGTTCAGCAGAATAATGCAACTGCTGAAGCGCAACAAAGTCGTTTTGATGCACAACAGATTGCTGAAAAATCACGCAAACAGATTGCGTTACAGCGTGCTGCAATGGCATCATCTGGTTTTGACGTGAATAGTGGAACGTTTAATGATGTTTCTTTCGACACAAAACGTCGAGGAGAACTTGAACGGTTATCAAGAATTTACCAAGGTCACTTGGCTGCAAATAATTCAGCAGACCAAGCTGCTTTGTTTACTGCTCAAGCTGGTAACGATCTTGCTGCTGGTCAAGCAACAATACTTGGTGATGCTTTTCAGGGATTAGGACAACTAGGTCAAGAAGCAAGTAACCCCGCTTTATACAAATAATATGCCTACTGAGATTCCAACGTTTGACGAGCAACTTTCACTGGGTGTTCATGCTGAGACTGGACCAACAGCAAATCCAGAACAGTTTGGTGCACAGGTTGGTGAAGCCATGCAGACCATGGGCAATAAGATTGTCGAAGGTTCTAGTAAAATCACGGACCTTGCTTCAATGTTTGGTCACATGCAAGCGCAGCAGTACGTGTCTAAAACGATGATGGACCATCGTAATGCTGTTGACAAATACATGGCAGATCCGAAGAATTATACTGATCCGAATTTTTCGAAAAATGTTGATGAAATGCTGAAAGGTGGATTGGTTGATGCACAAAAGAATGCTCCTAATCTTCTTGCACGTAATCAGGTTACGATTGAGTATAATGACTTGCATGCGAATAGATTGGAATCCGCTTATCGCACGCAAACTGAAGTGTCACTTCAGAAATCATTTAATGATTACGCCATTGCGCCAAATGCTTTACTTGATAACTGGCGCACGAATCTGAACAATCCAAATGTTGATGCTACTGCTGAAACATACAAGCAAACTGATGAGTTGTTCAAAAACATTGACCGCACTTTGGGAACTGTAGCTCCTCAAATGGCGAGGGAACTGAAAGACCAGGTTACCAGTCAAATGGCCTATGGTGTGGTGAACAGCAATCCTGACCTTGCTGAAAAGATTTTGAATCGTGGTTACCTCGAAGGTCGCACCCGGCACTTTCTAGAGGATGCAATTCAAACTGCACGGGGTGCACAGGATTTGAGTGCCAAGCAAACTGCTTTGGATTTCTCTTCTGGTCTTTTGAAGAAAGCTGAAATGTTCCCAGACCAGGTTATTCAGGGACCTGATGCCAAGTATTTCGAAGCTCATGGATTCAAACCCAAAGAAGCTTCTACAATGGCAGCGAAGATTCAGTCTCAGTTGGATGTGAACAAGGATTTCGCTACTACCCGTGATTCAATCACTGGCATGAATGAAACTGGTTTGCTGAAAAAGCAAGACGAACTTTACAATAACTTGAAGTCCCTGGATGCCAATTCAGACAAGTTCAATCATGATTCGCAGGTGTTTGGTCGCTTACAGAAGTTCATTGAGGAGTCTCGCACTGTAATGCACGAAGACCCGATTAAGTATCTTACACAGTATAATAAAGAGATTTCGTCTGCTGCAGCGGCTTACCGCGACAATCCTTCACCAGATAAGTTCAATAACATGGTAAGCATGCAGTTAAAATACCAGGGTGCTGCACCTGTTAATTCAGAAGGTGTTGCTGCCGACGGTGACCATTACCTGAATCTTGCGATGCACGAACTTCATGTAATGGATAAACAGACTGCCGAGTCTTCTGTTAAAGACATCATGGGATCGGGACCTAAGACTGCGGGACAAAAATTGCATAGTATTATACAACAATATCAACCCGATGTCCAAGGGATTGCGCTAAGTGACCTAATGAATCACGGTAAATTACCCATTGAGACCTATGCAATGGAGAGAACATTTGGTGCTCCGTTCTCAGATAAACTTAATGGAAGCATCCTTATGGCAAAAGAATTGCGTGAATCTGTTGGTCGTCAAAAGGGTTCTACTGAAGCTGATTTAACTAAACTGCTTGACGCCAATACCACCTGGTTAGATTGGAGCAAGAATACTGCAGCAGATAATTTTCAACGACAAGATGTTGTTGCAGGATTCCGCAGTGCTATTCAAACACATGCACTTGGAATGATTCAAGAAGGAACCAGTCCAAAGGATGCGATTAAACAAGCTGTTGAAGAACTTACACAGTGGAACCATGAAACCGTTCGTGTTAATGGTCGTTCAATGCAGGTGATTAAGAACCAATATACAGGTTCTGCTGAGGCATTTGAACACGCTGTTCGTGATTCTATTAACACCCTGGATATAAACAGGATAAATTTAGTCAATGATAATCACAGTCCAATTTTTCCCGTTGCATTAATGGCAGGGCATACTGAGGTTCAAAATGAAGCTATTCGCAGCATTTTGGCAACAAAGGTATTCCCTAACCTGAATCCAGACGGAGCATCATATTCTCTATATGTACGTGGTCAAGGAAACGATTTTCAATTACGAGATAAAGAAGGCAAGCCCCTGAACATGTTGATTAAAGATTTACCAACTTACAAAATGGATGGAGTTCTTGGTGAATCAATAGAGTTTCAACGTGGTGCATTCACAACACATTGGCCAAGTCGTCCAGTGAATCCAGCACTTGAACGCCTTACTAGGAGTAACTAATGAGCGACGTATTACCACAAATCGAACCAGAGACACAGGGTCATGTAACTAAACTTGACGTCGGGTTAGGTTCATTTTTACAGCATTCTTTTCAGGCTGGTCAAACTGATTCAATGATGCGTGCAGTCAGTAATACTACTGAAGACATGCTTGCGAATCATCCTGGTAATTCCAAACTGCTTGACCCAGACACTGCCACTGAAAAATATGGTGTCGGTGACTTAAAGTTTAAGCAACCTATTCAAGAAGAACTAGCTGCGGCAATGTCTGAACGGGAGAAGACTAAAATGGACCATCAGATGTTTCTTGCGTCTGGCACTACTAAAGGTCGTTTTCTTCCTGGTATGGCAGCAAGTATTCTTGGTGCTACTGCAAATCCACTTGACTTCGGGTCAATGTTTATTCCATTTGTTGGTGAAGGTAAAGTTCTTGAAGAAGGTTCAGTTGTTGCACGAGCCCTTTCTCGTGGATTGATTCCTGCTGAAACTATTGCGAAAAGCGGAATTCCACTTCCAAAGTTAGTTGGTTCAATGGCACAAGCAGCCATTTGGGGTGGAATGGCTGACGTTCCCAAGATGTATGAAGCACATATCGAAGGTCAAGAACAACCACATCTCGGTGCTGATATGCTTGGTCAAGTTGCCTTTGCTGGTATTCTTCATGGTGGTCAAGCAGCATTTGCCGGTATTCTTCATGGTGTTGGTGAAGGTCTAAAGTTTCTTCGTCCTGAAACTCATGAAGCAATGTGTAAACAAGCAGTTAATGATTTCTTGAGTGACAAGGAGTTTTCTGCTCATACCTACATTCCGATGGATGAGCATGTATTGCAGTTCCAAGCAGTTCAAAAAGAAATCGCACTACGTCATGAAGCAGAAGGTTCCATTGACTTGAAAAAGATTGCTGAAGATTTCAAGGATAAGAATCTTGAGTATTCAGTAAATGCAGCACTGCGTCTTCCACCAGATGAACACGGTGAACAAGCAATTCATACTGGACCAACACACTGGGCTATTCCAGGTGCTGATGAATTTCCTGAAGGAACTGAACGGGGTATGTGGACGAATAAGGGAAGATTTGTTTCAATGGAAGAAGCAGAAAAGCTCCACGGTCTTCCTCAGTCAGAACATCCTACATCTGAAAACATTCTTTATGGCGCTGAATCTCACGATGAGATGAGTCCGAATGAACGAAAGGTTTATTCAGATTTGTTGGATAAGGGATTTTCAGATTCAGATGCAAGGGCTACGGTTAATTCTGAACGTAAAGAAAAGATGGAAAAAGCTTTCTTTAGTAAACCCGAAGTCCAAGCAGAAATTGAAAAGCAGCGCCAAGTTGCAATCGATAAGTGGGTTGAAGATAAGAAGAAAGAACTTGCGAATCCAGTGAGCAAGGAAACGTTGCAAGCAGCTGCCGAGAAAACAGTTGACGATAAAACTGTAGAGAAGTATAATGGGGATGATACTCACTTGAACAAAATGCTTGATGAAGATTTGGAAGGTCTTACTGGTGATAAACCGGAAAAACAAGATGTGAATCCAGACTTCATGAAATATCAAGAACTTACTGAATCAATGAAAGGTAAGTCACTTGACGAAGCACATGACATTGCTAAACAAGTAAACTATTTAAAGAACAAATATGGTGGTGCAGTTCCCCCAGAAAAGATGCCCATTCCAAATGCTATCGATGCTGCACTCGGATGCCTAATTAAGAAAATACTATGAGCTCTCCTTGTAATCCAAATGTTAGTTCTGCCGGTAACCTATCTGAAGCAGATTCAGAAGCACTGCTTCAGCAAATGTCTAATCGAGCGAAGATTCGTTCGAATGAAATGGGAATACCGATTCAAGATGCGTTGAAAGAAATTGCTGGTGAAATCAAGGCACAGCAGGATACGATGCAGAAAATCTGGCAACGTAATAACTTGCTCAATCTGCAAGCGAAGAAGAACATGAAGGATTTGGCACGCCGATTCCCCACATTTGGTGAGGGTTTGAAGGCACTACTTGTTGGTTCTAATAAACTGCGTCAGGCGGCTCGCTTGTCTGTGGATTACCAAGCTAAGTTCAATAACAACAAGTATTTCAGCAAGTTCATTTCGAATCTGGAAAAAGATGGTGTGCTTGGAGATTTCAAGAAAGCTGACCCAGAATTCGTTCAAGATGTTTACCGTGAGATGGGTGGAATGTCTCCAGGACAACCTGCAAAACAGGTAACGAAAAATGAAGCGGCATTTAAAGTTGCCCAACATCTCGATAACCTGTATGCTGAAATGATTGCACGCCAGAATCGTGCAGGTGCTTTCATTACCCGCATGCCTGGTTACATCATTCGTCAAACCCATGATATGGCGGCGATTCGCTCGATGGGTTCGTTGGGAAACAATGCTCAGAGCAAGCAAGAATCTTTCCGTGGCTGGTGGGACTTTACCAAACCACTGCTTGACATGGACAAAACGTTTCAGGGGACTGACCCGGAAAAAGTTGGTCGCATGATTCATGAAGCCCTATATACCGGTAAACATGGTCCTGCACATGAAGAAAACGATTTAGGTTATGCTGGCAAGTTCAGTGACCTTGGAAACAAGATTTCTAAGGAACGTGTTCTTCACTTCAAGGATGCCGATGCAGCATACAAATACAACCAGGCATTTGGCGTAAAGAACTTCCGTGAAGCAGTAATTTCAGACATCCACACGCGCTCACGTCAAATCGCCTTGCTAGAGAATCTTGGACCGCACTTCGAGAGGAATTTCGAAGAAGTAATCAATGAACTGGAACAAGAAGCACGGACACATGAGAATCCAGATGCTCACATGTCTTCATTGAAAGATTGGAAGCTTAAAGCGGATTTCAACGAAGTCACTGGTAAGAATGAATTCTCGGCGAATCCTACCTTAAGCAAGTTCACTAACTTTTTGAAAGTGAATGCCCAACTCAGTAAGATGGGTGCCGTGGTTCTTTCCAAGGTGGTTGATGCTGGTGCGATTACTTCTGAAATGGCACACAATGGAATGGGAGCCCTATCGACCCTGGGGAAGGGATTACAGAACATGATTCATATGACACCGGATGACCGAGCATTTGCGCGGCAACTCGGTGTTGGCGTTGAATCGCTTTTAGGAAATGCTCTTTCACGATTCCACGAGCATTCATCTGTTTACGGATGGACTCATACAATGCAGAAACATTTCTACTCAATGTCCCTGTTACCCAGGTGGAATGATGCCTTGCGTTCTTCTGTAGCCACATCATTGGCAAACAATTTAGGTGAACATGCTCATTTACCACACGAGGAACTTCCAGGAGAATTAAAGAACATCCTTACACAGTATGATATAACCCCGTCACGCTGGGAACATCTTAGGTCCACGGTTTATGACCATAATGGGTCTAAGTTCATTACACCTGACATGATTCACACTGCTGACCATAAGTTAGTAGATTTGGTAACTTCCGAGGGAATGAAACCCACTGACGCCAACATTGCGAGGATGCGGGATAAGTTGGAAACATCCCTCGGAACTTATTTTGCAGACCGTGCAGATATTGCTGTTCCGACACCTGGTGCCAAGGAACGGAAGTTTGCTACGTTTGGAACACAAGCAGGAACTCCTTTAGGAGAAGCTGTTCGTATGGCAATGATGTTTAAATCGTTTCCTATTACAATCATGAGCAAGATTCTTGGTCGTGATATATATGGTAACGGTGCTGATACAGTGAAGCAGTGGATTGCTAACGATACCAGGGGCAAGTTTAACATGGCGATGACGATTGCTATGATGACTGCGGCAGGATATGTATCACAGGTTCTGCATGATGCAACCAAGGGCAAAGGTCCATTGCCGCTTGTGAATGACGGAAAGATTGACTGGGAAAACGTTCAGAAAATCATGGTCCGTGGTGGTTCATTAGGTCTGTTTGGCGAATCAACCATGGGTGAGTTTTCCGGTCAGTATCGTTCTTATCTTGAGTATGCTGCTGGTCCGACATTCGGACAAGTTGATAACTTGTTCAACATGAAAAATGCTGTTGCCCAAGGTAAGAATGTGAGTTGGCCAGCGACAAAATTACTCCTGGATAACACTCCGTTTGCTAATTTGTTTTACACTAGACCAATCATGGATTATTTTATATTATGGAATTTACAAGCGATGTTGAGTCCTGGGTCGCTTGAGCGTAGCGAGTCAAGAACCGAAACGCAAAATCACCAGAACTTTTTTATCAAACCAAGTGAACACATGAGGAACTAATTATGACACAAGTAACTGTTACAGGAACTTCCACCAAGATTGTTACCTCAGGTAACAAGGACATGTTGGTGATTTACAACAACGACACCCAACCGATTTTTCTGTGTTTCGATGGAGCATGTGATTCCGTTGCTGGAACCAACCCACTGACAACTGCGAATGGTTTTCCAGTTGCTGCTGGTAGCTTCATTGCACTGAACAATGATTCTTTTCGCAATGTCTTCAGAAATGAAGTCTGGGCGATTAGTCAATCTGGTTCTGCTGACGTCCGCATTCAAGGAGCATAACATGAAGAACTTACTCACAACTATCTTATTGTCCCTGGTTTGCTCGCTCCAAGCCGGTGTCACTGGTGGTTCTAGCAGCTCCTCCTCGGGCGCGGTGACGAATGGCCAAGTGGGTTTCTTTTCGCCTGCCGCAGTGCCGTCGCTTTATCTCTGGCTATCGCCTGACCAGTTCGTCGCGCAGGGTTACACCAACGGCACGCCGCTGACCACGTTGCCGGACATTAGCGGCAAAGGCAACAACTTCGGTGTCACTACCAATTATTCGCCCGTGTATTGGTATTCTGATGCCATTGGTGGCTCGCCGGGATTTTACTTCAATGCAATTTGTGACGGCGTAGGCAACTACGTTTCCGGCGGCACTTTTGCCACAAATTCCTGCTACCAACAGAATTTCAACACCAACAGCACGATGTTTATCGTGTTTCGTGATGTGGCGGAAAATGGTTATGCAACTTTTGTTACAGCGGGAACAAATGCGAACGGTTGTTTCAACATCGGCGCAAATGTGGTTGTGCAAACAAGCACAGGCGCGGGCGGTGTGCGCGTGCAGCCAGTGACGCAGACTGCTAATTTACAAGGCGAAGGGCGAATCAATGTCCTCGCCTTACGCATCACTAACACTGTTGGAACCTTGTGGCTCAATGGGCGACTGGCTTCTGGCGGCAACGCGGTGCCGTTTAATAGTGGCTATGGCGGGATTTTGGGCAACTGGCTGACGCTTGGAGGATTTCGCACGGCGGATTATGGCTTTACCGCATCCTACACTTTTGGCGGCTATATCGGTGAATATCTGATTTACACCAACGCTTTGACCGATGCTCAAGTTGCGAGCATCAACGAATGGCTCACTATCGAAATTCATCGGCGCAATGGTTCTATTGTGGTTGATGGCGATTCGGTTTCTTTTGGCACCGTCGCCAGCTATCACACGAATTTGGAATACTGTTTCACGCGATTGTTTCCGCAGTTCGACATTGACACCGTTGCGGTAGGCGGACGCACTTCTGGAGCACAGCTTACAAACCAATACGGCTGGATTAACACAAAACGCCCCAGCCAGAGCAGCGAAGGGATTGTTTCTTACCTAATCGGCGTGAACGACACCGGCCTTTCGACCAATACGATTTACACGAATATCATGCTTTACGCGCAATCGGCATCGGCGGCGGGTTGGCGCGTGATTGTCCACACGCTGCCGGACACCAGCCGCACAAATAGCGGCGCGGGAAACCCATCGGGTGGCTGCGATACAAACGGCTGGCTGGCGAATCTCAACACACTCATCCGCAGTAATTATCTCAACTGGGGCATTTCGCCCTACAAAATCGCGCTGGGTGATTACGCCTCGGACACCAACATCGGCACGGCGGGTAGCTACACGAACAGTCTGTATTTTTACACGGACGGCGTTCACATGTATGGGCCTGCGTTTGACCTGATGACGCGCAAATACGATGCGCCCAAGATTCGGGCTTGGTTGAGCGGGCTTTCGTCGCTGGCCTCGACCAATGCCATTTTCCAATGAAACCCTTGTCTCCATTTTGCTAAATGTTGCTAACTTTCACACTAGCTTTTAATCTCGTGACTAATGCAACATCATATCAAATTGTTTCAGCAAAGTCCCATGCTGTATTAGTCACTTGCACTAATTCTCCAGTAAAGGTTAGAGCAACTGCTGGAACATCTGTATATGCAGTTGCCTTAAACAAAGCCGGTGTGTCGAAACCGTCTAACACGATTCTGTTAAAATGATTACGTTTTTATTCGAAACTTTATTGGGAGGAACAATGGAAAAAATGCTTAAGCATAACAACAGTCTAACTGGAATCAACACTGTTCTGTTAATCATTATTGCCTGGTTAACATATCAGAACCATCAAGACATTGCTTCACAGCATGAACAGATAGTAGAATTTCGTGCGGCACTGCACTATAAACTGAATACGGATGTGCCATATAACAACCGCACAGAAGGTTTCTTACGGAGTAAAGACGTTGCCTTAACACGTAAGGAAGAAACAAACAACAAACAAAACTAACATGAAAAAACTCGCATCATTTATTATCCTGTGTCTGCTTACCATTGTGGTAGGTTGCGCACATGCTCAAACCAATACAGCCCCTGTCACTCCGTTGGCCCAGGGGCTTACTCCTGAACAACTTGCCAAAGTTGATTCGTCCATTCAGACTGTGGTTCCACTGCTTCCTGCCTCTGCTCAGAAGTATGTTGCTGCTGGTATCGGGCTCTTAAGCATCTTGGCCTTTGCTGGTCGTGCCGTTGTTGGTTGGAAAACTGGCGGTTTCTGGGGTGCATTCCGAGGTGTCTTTGGTGGCACAAACACCTTGAAGCTATTGCTGCTTGGAGCAATGATTCCTGCAATGTTGTTGCTGACTGGTTGTAACACTGTTCAAGTTGTTGATTTCAGTAAAGGAACTGGACTCGACCTTACTCTTCCGCTGGGTTACAATGGAGCCAACGTCTTTGAACTACGTATGAAGGTTGGTCAGTTCTACACTGCGACAGCTGTTCAACCCGTGTCAACCAATTCCGTGTTTGTTCCGCAAGTTGCCATGGCATCTGGAACTCAGGGTTCTGTGATTGCTCCAGGTCTTGGTGGTGTTAATGGCAGTAACACTCTCATCAGTGCTTCATCTACTCCTGCTTCTGTTAATGGTGGCGATTACTTTGAAGCAGCTTGGGGCGGCGGTTCTGGTTCTGGTGTTAGCAATTCGGTTAGTCAAGCTTGGTCCGCTGTTAAGTAATATGCGCACTTTCGCCCTTGGTTTCGTTATTGGACTGCTCGCACTCATTGGAGTGCGGGCAGTCCCGCTTGATTGGGGAAACCCATCAACCAACAATGCTTTCGCTACTTGGTTCGCCTGGACCAACGGTCCAGTGCTCCGGTATTCTTTATTCTGGACTCCTCAAACCAATACTGACACTGGAACGAATTGGACTACTACGACTAATTGGAATCAGTTTGCCGATGTAAACAGTTCTACTACCAATGTTGTTATCCCGACAAACGTGGTATTTGGGTCTAGGATAACATATGTCATAACACTTCCTGGTGGCCTAAAGACCACGCCAATCATTCCTATTTTATTCACTAATTGGCTAGGGTTTACCATCACTAATCAGCCACAAGTTCCCTAAACTTATCAAGGACTTGGAATGCTAAATCTTCTTTATGTTTCAGACGGGAAAGGACTTTGCCGTCAACTGTCCCAGGTGCAACCAAGTCGAAGTAAGTTACCTGATTCACCTGTCCCTTGCGATGGTTGCGGTCTTCAGACTGCCACCTATCTTCAGCAGAGTCAGAGTTACTATAATAAACAGTTGTGGTAGCTTCTATCAACGTCAGACCCTTTCCACCTGTTGCGGCTGTTCCAACGAACCACTTGCAGTTAGAGTCTGTGGTAAACAGTTGAAGAGCTCTTGCACGTTCTTCGGGTGTAGTCTTTCCATAATAGTGAACTGCATGGTGTTCCATACCATTTAATGCTGCAAGAATCAATTCAACATCCCGTTGAAATGCACACCAAATAAGAACCTTGCCTTGAACCTTTTCAAGCAGTTCCAACAAAGCAGGAATACGGTTATTAGGAATATCAATTGTATTTCCATCATCCAATTTAACGTGTCCGCAATTAATCTGATGAAGCTTATTAATCGTGGTAATTGCAGAAGTGCTAGTAAGAAGCCCCTGTTCAAACTGACTCATTGCATAAGTTTTCAAATCATCGTAAAGCTTTTTCTGTTCAGGTGTCTGTTCGACATAGATTGTTTCGTAAACCTTTTCAGGAAGATCGAGACAATCTTTCTTCAGTATTCGACTACTAAATGGTTCCAACTTTGCTGACAACTTGTCAAGATGTCGGTAACCAACTATCTGTTGAAAGCTACGACTACCGAAACACATTTGTCGCATCTCAGCATATTCAGTTCTGAAACCAACAAATGTTCGGTGACCAAGCAATCCTGGTTGAAGAAATTCACATTGGGCGAAAACATCCAGGGGACTTTGAGTGATGGGTGTTCCAGTTAATATGCGCCTGTAATCGCATAGTCGTGCTAACTTCATTAGGTTTTTCGTGCGTTCTGATTTGACGTTCTTAATGCTGGTTGCTTCATCTACTGCAATCAACATGTAGTGCGAGTTAATGAACTGTTTCGCAACATCAACTGCTTTCTCACCACTAAACGCTTCTACGTTTATTACCAGTATATCGAGAACGTCATCTTGTGCAAGCATAATCTCCTGCATCTTTTTGCGTTCATCAGATTTCATGGAACTGCTGTAAGTAGATATACGATACTTAATACCATGCAAGCACTTAGGCAATTCAGTAATGGGCCAATTCAGATAAGCACCTTTATCCGATATGATTATAGCACCATCGATTTCCTGTTTAAGGAACAGATATTTAATCGTGTCGATGAGTGTCAGGGATTTGCCGGTTCCCATTTCCCACCACTGTGCGTAATACTTCATATCTTTCGATTTGTTGAATATATCACGCTGATGCTGCATTGGTTCTAGACCATGTGTAAATTCAGATACTAGATTCTTGGTTAACATATGAATAACGTGGATAATTTGTCTTAGTGTTTATATGTCTTTATTAATCCTGTTTTAATACTGAATGCCCTAAGAATGCCTAAATGTCATAGCAAATACCAGTTTGGGGTGTAATAATTATCAGTTTCTCTTTTGCCCTTGTTACAGCAACATACCACACACGGTGTTCATCGTCTGGTTGTGTTTGCATTTCACGATGAGTTCGTTGTGCCACATCTGTTTGTATCACAACGTTTTCAGCTTCACCACCTTTGGCACCATGAATAGTCGAAATCTTTATACGTGGCTCATCAGTAAACTTTTCGCCACGACTAAGAGCAACTAAAAAGTATTCCCGTTCAGTTGCAGTAAGTTTATCCAATGCTACATCCCACGAACTGTTAACACATAAACCGAATTTGGTTTTCAGTTCAACAATATCAAGTAAACGACGATCAGGTAACTCTTCTACCTTGCCCTTGAATCCGTAAGTTACACCAACACGAACAGACATCAAATCGTATATCTTCTTTACAGATGATGCAGGAACCTGTCTACCATTACGTAAGTGTTCCCAATCACGTATTGCAATAAAGCTATCACGCTTAAGAGGCGATTCACGGACACAATCGAATACAAGACCTTCACGCAAACAATACTGAATGTAGTTGTCTAGTAAGTAAGCATTACGGGCAAGAAGCAACCAAGTGCCTTTGCTCATATCGATTTCATTTACGTCATTTACGTATTCAACCGCCCCATCAGCGTCCCTGGGCTCCCATTCTTTCTTTACTCTGACTTGGATACGTTCTGCAATCGACATTGCAATCTTTTGCACTTCCTTCGGGACACGGAAAGACTTACCAAGAATATCCTGATTACCAGGAAGCTGAATGAGTTTATCCACGTCTGCTCCTGCCCATCGAAAGATCGCCTGGTCGTCATCACCAGCAATAAAGATTTCAGGAATCATGGTAAATAGCTTCTCGGCCATTCGCCACTGTAGTGGTGATAAGTCTTGTGCTTCATCGATGATTAAGCATTCGCAAGGTGGAGCTTCACCTGATTCGATGAACAGAAAGATGACATCAGTAAAGTCAACCTTGTTGTGGGTTTGCTTATACTGTTCCAATGTCTTTTGAACCCGTTCCAAATCATACCAGTAAACATCTTCATCAGGCATTGATTCCCAGTATTCTTTAAGTGGAATCATTTTTGCTCTTGCCATGTTTTCTGCAAAGAACAATCGGTCACCAAGTGTTTGACCAGCAAACGTTCCATCATCAGCAACTGTTTTATATGTTATCGTAAGACCTAGAATCTGGCACAGTTTAATGTAATCACCTAATCCCATGATTTCGGTTTTATTGATTCCCAGTTGTTGAAATGCAAGACTGTGTAATGTGCGGAACCATGGCAACTGTTCTTCTTGTAAGTTGAACTTAATCATCGCACGGTCTTTTGCTTCATTTGCGGCTTTACGCGTAAACGATATAAAGCAAATCTGGTCTGGTGATAAGCCGTCGTTAATCTTCATCTGCACAATACTAAGCAGTGAAGTTGTTTTACCTGTTCCAGGTGGTCCGAATAACTTGTGTATGTTCATATATATTTCTTTAATTCCCACGGTTTAATGATTTTTTTCTTTTCTTTTATTTTCGGTGGAGTAACCATTGGTGTAGGAATTGTTTCTTCCCATTTAAATGTTCCACCAGATATTTTCCATTCATCGCACCATTCGCAAACACTCATTACGAATACGCAAAGTTCTTCAAGTGTTCTTCCTTTTTCCATTGGGTCGTGACAAGCTAACCATGGAACCTTTTCAGCAAGCAAAGATTTCTCTAATGCCTTTTCTGCGATTGACCCAAAACAGATTAGCAAGTCGGGTTTTACTTCTCCAATAACTTGCTCTAAGTGAAAACTGTCAGACCCGACATAAGACCAAAAGATGTTACTGAATGTTGGTGGTCCGAAAACATTAATAAGTTTTCTACCAATGGGAGTTTGTTTCAGGCAATGTTGTTGCCACTCCTGTTCTGAACGATGCTTAAATACCGCTTCCCGTTTTATTTCAACCCACGGTTTTTCTAATATAGAAACTATTTTAGGATTTGGCATTTGTTCCAGTTAATACTTTTTCGGGACTTACTAGTTCTTCAATCTCGAAAGATGTCATTTGCTTTTCGAACTTAACTTGCTGAATGACGTAGGTGTTAGTTCCCTTACCGCGTAAATTCCAGAACTTCTTACCAATTTCCCAGTCATTAAAGCAACGACTAACGTGGTGAAGTGGCATTGCCTTAAACTTCTGTCGTTCAAGATATGCAAGGAAATCACGTATACGAAAGAAGTATTCTCCATTGTGCAACCAGGGTTTACCTAGCAGTATCTCATCAGCTGTTTTCGCTTGAACACGTGACGTGCAAAAGTCTTCTAGATGCTGCCACAATTGTCCTGCTGGTGTTGCATCTTCAGGAACAGTTATTTCAGTAACCTCACTAAGTAACTTATGAATGATTTCCTGCCACTCAGTAAGCTTAGGTAGTATCGGCATGATGTTCAATACTTCCATGCACTTGTTCTGAAATGACCTGGGGTTCTGCAAATCATCAGTAGTAAGTTCCAAACGTCCACCACCTTCGATTTCAAGGAACCAAATAGGTGGTTGTGTTTTCAATTTAGTAAGACTACCGAACTTAGGCATTCCAATATCAGAACCACCGATACCAAACTTGCATTGCCTGCACTTGGGCATATTGCAGTAATTGGAAAGAGGCACTTGCTTGCAGGTATATTGGAAATCCTTTCGCTCCACACTCTTAATAAGCCCCTGGACTTCAGTGGCTTCAAGCGGTGGCTGCATATACTTACCATTATATTCTTGAATGTAAGTTTTCCACTGGTCGCCATGCGCCTTTTTCGCATATACTGCAAGATTAAACAATCCATTATTCCTGGTTCCCGCCGGAAATCCCATTGAAACCAGGTGATTCAAACACGGTGGCCCACTTGTTAGGGCATCAGTAAAGTCCAGTTTCGTTGCAGACAATACAGTAAAGCTTATTGTCTTAGTTCTAGCATATTCTATGAATTTAGGAAATGAAAGGGGATTGCCCTCCGAATCTAAGGCATATCGGGTTGTGTCAACTGCATTGAAATATGGCATATTTATCCAAGACCCAGCATCCCCGCGTTCTGCTATAATCTTGGTTTGCTTTGGGAAGATTTCTGCATTACCATATCCAAGTGTTGCAGCCATCTCACGCATCTTTAAGATGACTGGAGCTGCATCTGTGTAGGTTTCTAAAAAGAGATATAAGTGCGCGCCACCACTCTTTGTGCGGCATAGAACCAGGGGCAAATGGAGTTTCTGTATTTGTGCATTCAATGCACCTAAATCGAGAGGGTATTCGTCAATATCGATCGCAGCGAATCTTACCCTAGAGGTTTCGTCAATTGGAATTATACCAAGCCCCTGTTTACCCAAGAGGTGATTAATCCAGAGTTGGATGTCCACTTCTCCTTTAACTGTTGCTGCTTGCCCTTTTAACTTTCCACTACCACCATCGTTCAAATTTGCACTATACATCCCATAGGATTTCCGATAACCATCAAAAAGTAACATTAAGTCTGGGACTAGTTCTCTCACGTAAAGCCTTCATCCTGGGAATTAAAATTGAAGCCATAGCTGGCAAGCCGAACCACTTAGTAGGTCCCACTGCGGGTGATACTATTAAGCGAGATGTTCTTCAGCCGTATTATCTGGCTGAGTAATCTGCTTCTGGATAGTTCCAGCGCGCCGTGAATAATCAACGGCATCAGCAATCAGGACGGGGTCAGTAACGATAGAACCGAGTTTGATGACCCATCCACGCCAATTTCCTTTGGCATTGCTTTCCGCTGTCGTGGACAGAAGATATTTGTGAGAGTAAAACGGCGGAGTGTATTTTACACCGCTTCCGGAAGTTAACTTGATGGTTGTAGCAATGTTCAACCACTGTTTCGCTTTCTTCAACTGAGTTGACGTGAGACCAATGATGCAAGGAACCTTGTCATCACCAACGATTGCAATACCATAGAAGTAGGCTGTCGTAACAACAATGTTACCGGAACGAAGAACGTCTTGTCCTTTTTCATTGCGTTGGCATTCAGAAAGAATGTTAGCATCGCGATGAGTCTTCACCAAGCCACCACCTTTTTCGCGAGGTGTCCATTCCATGAACAATTTTTGGTAAGTGCAGGGAATGAATTCCAATTCCTCACCAGCACCACAAACCACTGTGTTGGAAACGGAGTTGATGATGTCACCAACTTCAGCACCATCGATTTGCTTGGTTGCGTAATCCTCGTGGTCTTGATCGATTTGAGGACTACCTTTCTGAAGAATTGACAGGAATGGAATTCCCAAATCTTCACGATTTACATTCTCGAATCCAGAGGCTTGTGCTTGACTGAAGTCATACACGGCGACTGAGGTTTGAGGAGCAGCTTGATCCATTGCATTTGACTTTTTTGTTTCTTTTGCCATATACTTATTTGGTGGTTTTCACAGGAGTTATTTTTGTTTTGTTGCCTACGAACACTCCAAACAAATTCGTAGGTAATTCTTGACTGTTTTCAATGCGTTCACGCACAAATGATTTCAATGTCATGGGATGAACGAAAATCTTCTGTTCGGGTGTAAGCCCACGTTTAAGCAATTCTCTTGCAACTTCTTTCGCAAGGTCATCTTCACCCTTACCAAAATTCAGAATCAAGTTATTCTTAATGATGTCACCATTTCCTGAACTACGTAACCAAGCAAAGGCTTCATCAGCACATTGCTCTGGAATCTTGCAAGCGTAGAACTTTTGGATGGTAATTTTATCTCCGGAACTAAGTTTCAGTTCACTGAGACCCATGCCAAGAAGTGTTTCAGGTATTTGAACTTCGGCAAGATTTTTTAACTGTTCTTTCTTTGCAGAAAGTAAATCTTCCATTGCAGCAATTTCTTGCTCGAGTTTTACTTGATTATGAACCATCACCGAAACCCTGTTAAGGTCTTCGTTTGAAATGGCTTCACCAGTAAGTGGATTTTGAAGCATATATTATGGGATGTCGATTTGTTTGCAATCATACTGGTAGTGTTCTTTATTCCACACCAGCAGATTGAGTGGTTTATCGCTAGGAAGATTTTGCCACGCAATGATCGTGGCGATAACAATAAACACCGGACTTCCAACCAGGAGTAAGTAATCAGTTGGTTCGAATTCTTGAAGATAGTTAGAAAGGAACCGTTCGGCATCCTCGATGGATTCATTACCACGAAGCATTATGGTAAGTTCACCATACTTCTTGGCTGGTTCAAAGTTTTTACTCGGAGAGTTTTGTATTACAAAAACGTTTTTCATATAATTCTTAATTCTGTATAATAATAGAGCACTTTGTTCATCAAGTAAACAGGAAATTTAATAATAGACCCCCATCTCTGAAAATCCGCATGCGTGGATTTACTGTCGTAACATGCAGATATTTGCCAAATGGAATAACTTCTATATCAGGAAATGTCCAAGCGCAAATGGTTTTATCTTCTGCTTGTGATAAGATAACTACTTTACCACCAGCTTTTGCTCTACGCATTCCCCATGCAAATTGGTCAGGTCGTATCAGTGTTCTACCATTAACGAAACACTTCATCTCAATCCAGAAATGCTTCATTCCTTGGCAAATGTTTACATCGGGGGTTCCACCTTCAAGGGTGTTTTCAACTCGCACGCAATCAACATCTTTTGGAAGTTGATTACGAAACCACTGATAGAATTTTTGTTCAGGTGTCATTCCCGTCCCTTCATTTCTTTGGTGATGGCTGGTATCTCCAGTTTAAGGTTGTTGAAGTGAGTGAGGATGGCTTGTTGTATATTGTGAGAAGCTATGTTTTCACCATTTTCTTCTGTGCGAATTTTTTCCATTGTTTCTGCGGTATAATAGCCTAGGCCTCGCTTACTTTCCAATCGTTCTTGTTTAGACTTTCCTTTGTTTTGTTCAGCTATCTTCGCCGCAGCTAATCCACCAGCACGATAGGCGTCGAGTTGGATTTGTTTGATTACTGCTACTTGGTCAGCGTCAGTTTGTCTTTCTCCATTTCTATACTTTTCATCTAGTATATCATTCCATTCTTCTGCTGTTTTCATATCTCAATCCCTTTCACTTTGCACAAGGCGATGACTCGTTGTTGCCATGTGGCGTGCTGTATCGCGAGTCGACTTAAAAATATGTCATCATGCTCCCAAAAACAGGCCATGTATTCTGATTTTTGTTTCGCTGTCAATGCTTCCTCCAACAACTAGCAAAGATGCAGGAGTTCGGTGTCGAGGACTGGCATGAAGGGCTGTTTGTTCCAGCAAAGATATTCTTGGTTGATTATCAGCTTCTCTGGCAACATCTTAGCCAGTGCTTGTTTGAGTTGGGGGTTGGTGGCGTTCATTTCCAATGTTCTCCTATGTTCATGTCAGTGACAACAGGGACTTGCATGCTGACACAGTTTTCTTTGGTTTGTTGTAGTTTTCTTGCATGTTCCTCAGATTCGACACCATAATTAAGTTCATCATGAACTTGCATGTATGGTAAAATGTTTCCATGCTCTTTATGGCATGCAAGGATTGCTGCTTTCGTCATGTCAGCAGCAGACCCCTGAATTAGAGCATTCAACGCCTTGTGTGTGTTGCTTCGCTGAAGTTTGTGATTCGGCCACTTGATGTGCGCTTGGTCTTCCCTGACTGGGACAACATCTTCTCCGGCTTGTCGCATTTTGTAAGCGTCAACTGGCTCAAAGAACTTGAAATGTCTGCGTCTTCCCAGCAAAGTCTTGATATAGCCGCGTTTCTGCGCCGTGGATGAGCACGAGTCAGCAATTTCCTTGACAAAGGGGACTCCTTCATCAAACTTCTTAAGTATTCGATCTGCTTCCTCGAGGGTTTTGTTAAGCTTAGCGGCGAGTTTCTTTCTACCCATGCCATAGCAGCGGCCAAGATAGCAATCCTTAGCTGGCCTTCGGTCGATACCAGCTGCTTCGACCATAAGCTGGTAGATGTCGAATTTCCGATTATTTCGATACGCCATGGCAGCGAGCCGAGCGCCTGTGAAGTCACAGAGAGTTGCAAAGTGAGTGAGTATTCGCGGTTCTTGTGCGGAATAGTCGAACTTCGCCCATTTAAGATTCTTTTCATGTGGTATAAAACAGGCACGAATCATCGCGCCAATATCATTAGGTTTTCCAGATTTACGATATTTTCCAGCAGGAACTTGTTGAGGGTTTGGGTTTGCTGCAGCCATACGTCCAGTGCGAGTTCCACCTTCATCAGAAGCACACTGACGCCATTGACAATGGATTCTGTCTCCCACTAAGTTATCCAGAATCCAACCATTCACAAAAGTGTCCCTGAGCTTGCTTAGCTCACGTAAGTCACTTAAATCGTCAAAGAAAGGATGAATGGTTCCTTCGATATAGTCTGAAGTGAAACTAGGATTACCTGCTTCAGTTCTAGGATAGTTAATCTTCAACCTGTCGCAAATCATGGCAAGCTTTGGACCAGACCATTCGTCAATATCAGCACCGTATTTTTTCTTCATCTCGAAGCGAAGTTCCTTTTCTTTGATTTCCAGGGACTTGCTGAGAGATTGTGCTTTCTCCACGTCCATTCGTATTCCACGTTTGCGCATTTGCCACAACAGCGGAAGTAGTTCGGATTCTAGTTGGAAGATGCCTGTTAAGTCTTCTGCTTTAAGTATTTCCAGTTGTTTCTGGAATATGTGAAGTGGTGCATTGGCATCGTATTCTGCATACGGACCAACGAATTTACTGGGAAGTTTCCAGAGGCTTCCTTTTACATCTTTCAGACCGAAGTTAGCACATGCCTCTCGAAGCAATGTTTCATCTTTATGCCCACCAAGATACTTAATGCAGAGATTATCTAGCGAATTGCTTGGTGCTTCTTCGTCAATGAGAGCCTCTGCAATCTGGACATCGATGAGTTTACTCTTGATATGTATATCTTCCGATGACAACCCCTCGAGTTCATATTGCAGATTGGCTCCGCAGACAAATCTATCGCTATCCGACAACACATCACGTAAGAACGAGGTGACTGCACCTCTATCCATGTTGCCGCCTCCGAGATGGCCGATTGGGAAATACCAAGACCTATCAAGCGTAGACAAACTAACGCCGACAACCCTTGCATCTCCGCGGATAAATCCAGGACCTTTTGACTCGAGATTAGGGTCATGTGACTCAATATCCAGTCCAAGGGTCTTTTCACCGTTAATGTTAGGAAAGCTCTTGGGTGGAGTCCATTCGGATTTTGGTTCGAATAGAGTGCCACAGAGTCCGTCACTTGCGTCGTGATTGATGCTTTTTCTTGCCATTGTTCTTGGATTTCAAGAGTTTCTTATAGTCTAATAATAGTGCTTGGTATTCAACAAGTAAACATTGAAAACATATTCCGCGCTTACCAGGACGAACATCTTTTAGTTCGTGATACAAGTACGGTTCTTTGCACACCCGACAAAAGTTATCTGTTAGCATAGTGCTTGAGAAATTGCATTAATGGTTAAATTCGGTTGTTTCCTAAGGCATTCCAATTGATTCATTAAATCATCGGGTGAATTAAACCTATGTATACCTATAATTAAATTATCCCCGTCATTTCCATTAGCAAACACTTCTTGTGCCTGGTCTACGTGGCGTTGATACAGGTGTTTACTACCAGCAGTAACACGTAGTGTTCCCAATTCGTAATCGATTCCCTTAGTCTTGAATTTCAGAAGAAGCAACAGTGACATCATGCTAAATGTGAAGATGTCGTAAGGAAGACCAAGCCAGATATCTGATGACCGCATCCAGACGTTGCAGTTTATATGACCTTCACGAATAAGGAATTGAAGACCGATAGTGCAGGGAATATCCTTAGAAGGAAATGGATTGGGACGCCACAATGTAATGACAGCTTGTCGTGACGACGGGTCTTCAGTAAGCTTATTCAGGACATAGTCTCTCTGTGCACAGAAGGGTGGTCCATATGCCCCGTTCATGGATTTACCATTATCTGAATACTTCTCCAGATTTTTGCGCACATAGTCATCCAGTTCAGATTCACCTGAAAGAATCCAAAACGCTTCAGCCATCATAAACGAATAGTCGAGTTTACGTTTTAGTAACGTAATGACAGGACTAGTCATATCAATGGTTGTTGTATGCTGTAATAATTCGTAAGTATGAAAGCCGCGTGGTTGCGCTTCATCGCCAGCCTGAATTACATCAGAAATGGCTTCAAGATATGTTTCGTTGGTGTTCACAGGGATTTAGCAAAGGTTAATAGTTCCAGGCCATGTTCCTCGAGGCTGTATTTTACATGAGGAATCGTGTCAAACAAAAGGTTGTATTCAGACAAGATTGAAAAATACTTCTCCTCTGGATACTGTTCCAGTTTAGAGTGAGTTTCAAGGTGTTTCGGATAAGAACCCGTTGATTTACAAAAGACGTAAGTCGCTTCCAGTTCCTGCATCTTTTCGTTCATTGCGTTGAAGTCATATTTGACTTGAACAGGACGCAAAGTTCTGCCGTAGCAAAACTCGCTTGGCCAATGACGGTCCATGATTACTGAACGACCGATTTTAAGGTTGTGTTCAGCTTGTGTTAACAAATCCTGGTGGTAAACTTCCATGATTCCATGGAAAGCTTTATTACCAGAAGCATGTAGCAATACTGCATCGAAATGTGCTGCAAGATACCTGGCAAGTGTTGACTTACCAGTGGAATCCATTCCTTCGAGAACGATGATTCTTGGTTTCATTGCACAAGGTCTGAAAGGTCGGGGGCTTTCCAACCCGAAGGTTTGACGATGTCGAGCTTGTCCCCCAACGCTCCATACTTTCCGGGGTTCGTTGGCGAACAGAGTTCTTTTTGCATATTGGCGGTATGCACACGACGCCAGGCTTCCGCGATTCTATCTGGCGTAAACCCCTGAAGATGTGCGGTTCCGAGAAGAATATAAATTTCATCAACGATAGCATCGAGACAACCTTCGAGATCGCTTGTCGCATGCGCGTCAATCCATTCATGGACTTCTTCAAGTCCACGTGCACCACGAAAAGATGCTGTCTTTTCGTCCAGTAATCGAGGTTTGCCTTCATAACCGATTTTGAATTTGTGATGGAAGTCCACCACATCTTGTGCCATGTCAGGCAAAACAGGTTTTCCAGTCATAATAGATATTGGTTGCTGAATCATAGTGACATGTCTTTCCAGTTAGCACTGCTGGACCAGGGTTGTTGTATTGTTTCGATTAACGGAAATCTACCCCGCTCATAGGCAGTTGGGTTCTTTGCTTTACTCAATTCCCACAGGCAATTCCTGCTCTGCGCCGGGAACAACGGGGCGAAGATGCATGACAGGAAGTTCGTGTCATAGTATTCACGGAGCTTTTCAAAAGCTTCACTTAAGCCACCCACGTTGCGATTACCCCAATGGTTAAGTTCATGCTCATAGTCCCTGATGGATGCAAACGTCCCATAGACGTTCTCCACCACGAATCCATGACGCTCGAAGCCCGCACCCAGGGACTCATAGAGCATCTCATTCACGTGGTTTGCGGCACAGTCTACACGATTCCAGCAGGGCGTGGAGATGAAAAACCTGCAATCGATGTCAGTAATCTTCTTCATGTGTTCGAGCATATCGAACATCATCTTCGGTTCAACATGTTCGAGAACTTCGAAGCAAGTAACGATATTGGGAAGCAATCCTTGTGCTTGAACATCAGACACTGGGAATTGTTGCGGAAGTTCCACATCTGTTGTATCAAGTTCCAGAAAGTTTGTGTGTTCCCACAACTTGTGAACGAACTTCTGCGTCTTCGCTATTTTCGCGACTTCCGAATCAAGAATAGGACCAACGTCAACACCAAGATAGATAGCAGGGGCGAGCTTAGACGAGTAAAGGGTTTTAGCAAAAGGTAACTCACGGCCACACCCAATATCAAGAATTCGAGCAGTTTCGTAAGTTTTTCGCTCATAAAGTCGCTTAATAACGTGCGTCCAGCGCAAGCAATGAGCGATGTAATCACGGTGAATAAACCCGCGGTCTTCTGCGTTATCGATTGACAAGAACGTCTTGTCCACTGTTTTACCTGTAGCGTTTGCCATATCATTAATTCTTAGTTATTGTTTATTGGTTTACCGTCGATGGAAGAAGTGAACTTAACGGATTTTGGCATGATAACATGCTTACACTCGTTAATCATGTTCTGGGCAAGAGCTACCGCATCATCATGTGGCAGCTTGTTCATTTTTGCGATGAGACCCATGGCGGCATACCAGCCGACATAGAATGCTTGTTCAATATCTTTACGATGTTGGTCAGAAGCTGCGACAATCGCACCTTTTTCCACCATTCGTCATAGATAGGTTTTATTACCGGTTTACTCATAAATTCTTAATTCTGAACCAATATAATCCAAGTTGATTAATCCGTAAACTTATAAATTAATAATCGTTCCGGATAGATTTAAACCTTTCAAGCAATTGGATTTCAGGCCATTGGAATCTTTGTAGTAAATATCAACTACTTCATCGGCACCAGACAATACACCATCGCCTGAAGAATTGAACACAGCAGTGAGCTGCGTATCGCTTACAAAAGTGCATGTCCAAGAATAACCATTATCGTCTTGGAAAGTTTCAGTATCTTCGAGATGAAGTAACCCGATAGTGGAAGAATTGAATCCAACACCGTTGATTGTGATTGTAGCACCACCAGCAGCGTCAAAAGTGGTTGGCGAAATCGATGTAAGATAGAACGGAGCAGGTTGAATCTCAATCAAACCACCCGAACCAGATATGGCATTATCAATTTGATTAAGAACATACAGGAACATTCCTGTCTGACAAGTATATGTGTAATTACCTCCAGTATAAACAACTGTAATCGTATTTACGCCAGTTGTTACGCTATACACATTAGCCGTGGGAATACGTGTCCCATCAGGGAAAATCATGTATCCCGAAATTGAAGCGGGTGTCTTCATAAATAGAAACTATAACACTAATCCTTCAAGATGTAAACTTGATAATTTAGGACATATTAACTTATGTCAATTTTACTCCTGATGCCTACGAAGATAGGGATGCGAGGAGCTTCTTTCTCACCATACGGTTGATGACGGAAAGCAACCGTCGAACCGATTAAACTAGCTTGAGCAGTCCACAAATTCTCACGTTGTGATGCGGTAAACCCAGAACCAATCTTGAACTGAACCCCGTTCATTTCAACAATCAAAGCACCCAATCGATTTTTACCAACCAAGTTTCCTTGGTGAGAAGACCGTTCTTGTAAACCCTTCAAACCGATGACAGGGGCGTTATTGTTCTGCATTTCTTCTTCAACCGCAATGATTTTCGCTTCAGAAGTGTGGAACAGTTTCCACTTGATTAACCACTGTTCCCGGAACGTAGAACGTCCATCTTTGCTTGAAATCTTATATGCAGGTGAAACAGCGGTACGAAAACAAACACCTTCATAACCATCAGCGAGACACTTGGCGAAGTATGCTTGAAGGTCTTCGATTGTATCACATCGAACAGGAATAACCTTGACACAGAATTCAGGAAGGACTGCAGCTTTCAACAATTCAACCCTATCGATATAGGGCATTGTGCGATGATTCCACAAAACGTTGTAATCGAATACATGGTATTTGAAGTTAGGTTTCCCACCAATGCACATCAAATCCGATTGAATCTCGTGAAATGAGCGAGGACGAACAACTTGGTCTAGCAAATCCCTCTCGCTATACGTCATGCATTCCCCATCAAGCCCTGGTTCACATTCCATCTGAATTCGATTGCGAACATAATCATTTGGAAGTGGTTTCAAACTACGGCACAAAGCAACAGACAATTGCTGTGGACCAGGGACGTCTTGAGTAGTGCTCAATCGTATACCATCCATTTTGGGAGTAGCATACACAGGAAGCTTGAGTTTTTTAAGATTGATTTCCAACATCCCATCTTGGTCTGTGGGGCGAATCAATGCAGCGGCGAGTAGTGGTCTAAATGAATCGTTTCTCATATTCTTAATTCTGTATAAAGTAAAAGCCCGTCCCGTATTCACGAGACGGGCTTTGAGGAACCAGATCGCTTAGGCGCCCTTGGTGACTGTGATAACACCGGCGTCAATCAAAGACTTCTGGTAATAGGTCACAATGCGACTGACCGGTTGGCGGGTGACAAGACCGGCAGTCGGCAGAGCCGCATACAAGTCTGTGCGGGTGATACCATTCGCACCAGCCGCTTCGATGGTGTTGATGATGACATTCGCCTGAGGAGCGAGCTTGCCGGGCGTGCCGTCAGCTTTCTTCGGCGCCACACCTTTGCCATCCGGACCGAGGACGCGCACAAACACGTCGTTCTTGCCCTCGTTCTTGGGCGTCTTCACTTCGGCCGCAACGGGAGCAGCAGGAGCAGCAGGAGCAGCAGGAGCAGCAGGAGCAGCAGGAATGGTTTCATTGACCGCCGAAGCGGTAACCGTGGATTTCGTTTGTTTGGCCATATACTTATTTTTGTTTTGTTTTGTTTTGTTGTTTCTGACGTAACCGTCATTATTGATACTATAACACACCGTCAGTCATGTGTAAACTGGAAAATGCATTTGTCGAATCAGGGATTCGTTACACGAGCAAGATGGTGACCAGAAACACCAATGATTAGTCGCCCTGGTGCAACACGGATATTGTGGTAATCATGTTCAAAGATTCCATCAACTTCGCATTCGACTTCAAGAACTTCAACTTGCTTACCCGATGCTTGAAGTTCCCACATTAATTCGTAATCAGCTTTTTCCCAACCATCGCTGGGACCGGTATCTTGCATGTTCTGTATCGTAGCATTCATAAGAAAACTATATCACACTTTGTTAAACAAGGACACTAGGAATAGTCTTTGTGGAACATAATCATTGCATGATTAAACGGGATAATATAGACTTAGTGTTTATATGTCAAAATTTATCCTGTTATCAATTCCGTCACCTGGCAGTCGAACTCGTGTTGGGTGTTGGTGAAATCGGTCACCTGGCGGCGTGTCACCTGGCGGCGTGTTATTATATCGAAGGACGGGTGATAACCCGGACTGAGCAACTGATTCGGTGGAACTAAAATAGCCTCGAAGTTTTGCGACGACGAGGCTATTATGAGGTTATTGAATGTGGATTTGAATCCAGCCGTTAGGTAAAATTTTGAATTTACCATAACTGAATCCGATTGTGTTTCCGTCATCCATTAAGATTCCCCAACGGCAGAAATTGCAGCCATTAAGTAGTTTCCCTGTTGCGTTTATTACGACGCCGACCTGACAGAAGAGTTCAACTTGTTTCTCTACGTGGTCAGCGAGGTTTGTTTGGTCGATGTCAACCATAAGTTTATTTATGTCCAAATAGGCACATTAGGATGGTTATTGTCCACATGAGAACCCATATTCCAATGAGCTTGAGGAAAGCTGCTCTGGAACGTGCTTTTTTGCGTTCTTGTGGATTCATGTGAAGTTGTGTGGTGTGTTAAGTGAAAGAGAATCAATGTTTACCCACTTTTTCCCAGAGCCATGAAGTGGTTGGATTTCTGCTTGGTATCTTCCATAAGCAGAACGAAGGTTTAAGATTTCTACAAGGATTGTGAGACCTTGTATTGTAATGGCAGCCTTTGTGTCTGACATTATGGATGATGCTGGAATTATCATATTAGGTAGTTGCGCCTTAGTAACTCCGGCGCGTTGTAATTACTTGCGGGTGATGAGTTTCTCCGCGATGAGGTTAGGGCGATAATATTGGAAGATACGCCACGGGTCTTGCTTGGTCTTCAATTCGCCGGCGTGGTCTATGATGTATTGACGAAGGATGGCTTCAGTGACGAAGCGGTCCGTCTCGGTTACTGTAGCTTTATCTGAGTTAAGGACTTCACGAAAGAGCTTAAGGCAGGCTTTTGCCTGAGGCGTCTTAAGCTGCCCGTCTCCAGTTTCAGTTCCGGCACGGTATTCGCAGAGTCCGATGGTGGACTTACGACCTGACGTAGAAACAGGGACTTGGGTGGTTCTACGGTCCACTGCGATACTGATAATTTTCGCCCAGCAGTATTGTGCGGTGACTTCGATGAGCTGTTCTTTGTCAGCGTTGCATTTGAAGAGGTTTTCATGATATGTGAGGATGGTTTGTTTGTTTTCGTCGACGAATGCGTTGAAGCCTTCCCAGCATTTTTGACGTGCTTCTTTGATGATGTGGCAGCTTTGAACATTGTCAAAGATGTAGTATCCCAAATGAACGTCTTCTACGACGAACGCGTTAACATCTTTCTTAATGTCGAGTCCGTGATAGATTTCAGGGTTGTTTTTCACGATTTGTTGTTTCGGTTGTTTTGCCATAATGTGTTATTTGTGGAATTCCGCGAATAAGCTCGCGTAGCTATCAGCTTTTGTGATTTTGCAATTCTCGACGCTGACGAATCGGGAATCGAATTGTTCAAGTTGCCCCGCAGGTGTTGCCTTGGGCGCTGTGCGTGTTAATGCTCGTTTGTTTGAATTTGCGACACGTAGCATTGTGATGTTATTACGACGTCCGAGGACGTGGAATGATGGTTGTTGTGTGTGTTCCATATTATTTGTAGATAGGCGTGAAAAATGGATTTGGAACTATTGAGCGTAAGAAGTCAGCTTGGTTTTTGCGATCATAAGTATCAGCAGCATAAGCAGCAGCAGCAGCAGCATAAGCAGCAGCATAAGCAGAATAAGCAGCATTAGCAGCATTAGCAGCATTAGCAGCAGCATAAGCAGCAGTAGTAGCAGCTTTGTTTTTTACATGTGTAACTGATTTAGCACACCAGTTTGCATATTTTACTGAAATTTCTTTTGAGATGTTGGTTTTTTGTAGCAGCCACCACATCCAGTCTGAACGATGGCAGGTTTCCCATGCGATGATGAGTGATGGTTGAGCAAGAGCCCAAGTAAGAGCTTCTTTGCAGGGGTTTAGTGCGATGAATTGTTCTTTTGTCATATGTTTGGTAAATTTACGGGATTGTGTGGATTTTCTGCGATACAAATTGATAATACGACTCCTTGGCACTCGTGTGTAAGTGGTTGCAGGTTGTCGTTAATTTTTTGAGTAAGTTCTGAGACAGTCTTATTTGAAAGGTCGTCTGTTGTAACTTCGATGATGTATTGATATATTTGCATGTTATGCTTTGTAGATAGGTAGATAGGAGCGACCGAAAGCTTTTTTTACGAAGGAGTTCCAGCGAATCCAGAATTCTTGACGCGCTTCATCGAGGTTAGCGCCGAATGCAATAAATTTGTTTTCGTCCTTGGACAGGGTTTTATTGAGGGATTGTTTGCCATACTGTGTGAGAGTAAGGTTTTTGAAGCCGTATGCGACGGTGTTGTCTACGTTGTTAGAGTCGCAGTCATCCCGTGATTGGGAATCAGAGAGACGCTCGATATATTCTTGTCCCTCGATAATGATGGCCTGTTTTGAGGCTTTGGGGGTTCTTTGTTCTTTTTTCATGTTTTTTTGTAGAATGGGAGCCAGTTCGGTTTCCTGTGTCGACATCCCATTGGCGGCCCTTCTTAATCTTGCCGCCATTAGTCGACCAGGAAATGCGAAATAGAAGATTATGTGACAAGCAGAATACGGTCAGCTCCCGCTGACCACACCTGATTGGCGCATAATGTTCGTATGGAGCAAGAACTGGTGAGCAGAAACATGAAAAAAGAATAAAGAACTCACGAAGATGTGAATAAAATGTGCTGTTTTGCTTCTTTTGGCATAATCAGGATATGATTTTTCGATATCAGATATGTAAAAATGGCATATATTGACTAATAAGTTGTAAATTATTGATTATTATACACTTATATAAAAGAAGGGGCTATATTATTATGGATATTAGTATTTTGGGGGATTTTTTCATAAATTGTTAAAAAATTTTAAAGTGTTAATAACCTTAATAACTCTAATACTGTCATATATTTTATTATATTCTCATTGATATTAGCGGCATATTACGTCATACACGGACTTAATATAACTGCACGGGTAATTAATAGATGGTGTCCCCGGTATCACGATTAGTTATATCTGATGCATTTGATTTTGCGGACTTTGTTCGAATGTAATATCAGATATGTAAAAAAAGGTCAATTCTGATGTCAGATTTTGCCATAAATTGATGATGGAAGTTACGGGGCGCAAGCACTTTGGTGACACTTTTATCAAAATCATATCCGATATATTACTAACTAAGTAATACTTCAATCTTGGTGTCAGTCCCGTTGCCAACCGTGCCACGACCCGTCACCCACGAACCTTTGGTTCGTAATACCATCAACCAATTTTCTCAGGAAAGTGTATTCAGGGACATGGCCCGGGGGGTCTTTTTGATGACTGACTGACGAGACACCAACCCACGCACTCTGCGGCTCAATTCCGGAACCATTGCGGATAGGCAAAATGTAAAGGTAAATACCAATAAATAATTATCCCGTTTACAAAAACATGTCTATAGTCTATATTAAGCGTTGATGGGCAAACCAAACCAATTCGTTCCTACGGTCGAAGAAATCCGTAAAAGGATGGAAGACCCGACTTGGGTTCCTCAGACTCCGGTAGAACAGAAAATCGTAGAACTAGAAAAGAAGGTTCGGCACTTAAGGGCTGATAAGCGAATGTCTCCAAGGGAACTGCGTGAAGGTCTGACAATGCTGTTCGAAAAGCACAACTTCAATCCAGTCGAGGAACTGATTCTTACTGCAATGAGAACAGATGACGAAGGACTTGCAGTAAAGGTGAACATATTTCTCTCAGAGCTCCTGGTTCCCAAGCTCAAGTCGGTTGAGGTGAGTGGAAGCGTAGACCACACACATACGGTGGTTATACGTCGTTATGGTTCAGACGGAAAGATTCAAGATGAACCCATGAAGACTTTGGCGCCGAAAGATTCACCTGTCACCAGGTTGACCAAACCCGTTGAGAAAGCGATTGACGCGGAGGTGTTACGATGAGTGAGATTATCTTGCCCCATAAGTGGGAGCCGCGCGATTACCAACTTCCGATGTGGGAATATATGGAAGGACAGAAAGAAGGTAAGAGGGGTGTTTGCGTTTGGCACAGACGGTCTGGTAAAGATGTTACTGCAATTAACATTGTCTCAGTGAAGTCGCAAGAACGTGTGGGGTTATATTGGCACTTGCTTCCCACGTATAAGCAGGGACGTGCCATCGTGTGGAATGGTTTCACTCGTGATGGTAGAAGTTTCTTAGACCACTTTCACCCTGACTTGGTGGAGAGTAAGAACTCCACGGAAATGCGGATTACATTTAAGAATGGGAGCCAATACCAAGTTGTTGGGACAGACGATATTAACTCACTGGTCGGAACCAACCCAATCGGATGTATATTCTCAGAATATAGTTTACACGATCCCGCCGCCTGGGAGTATATCCGACCAATTCTCGCAGAGAATGGTGGATGGGCATTGTTCATTTACACCGCTCGTGGACGTAATCATGGATATACCCTCCTGGAAATGTCCAAGCGGAATCCAAAGTGGTTCAGTCAGGTTTTAGTTGCTGGTGATAATGGCACACATCGTGCAGATGGGACCCCAGTTTTCAGTGATGCTCAAATACAAGAAGAGCGGGATTCTGGTATGCCTGAGGAAATGGTGCAACAGGAATACTTCTGCTCGTTCGATTCTCCATTTGTTGGAAGTTACTATGGTCCCCAGATGTTAAATCTGGAGAAAAACGGGCATATTTTAGATGACATTCCTTATGACCCAAAAATCCCCGTTGAGACTTGGTGGGACCTAGGAATGGACGATTCCACGACAATTTGGTTTGTCCAACGTTATGGAATGGAAATTCGGGTGATTGATTACTATGAAAACTCCGGTGAGGGATTGCAACACTACGCCAAAGCCCTTACCGGACAACTCAGTGAGGAATCACATCGAGCCGATTACTTTTACAGTAAACATATTGGACCGCACGACATTGAGGTCCGTGAGCTTGGAACTGGTAAGTCTAGACGGGAAGTCGCCAGAGGACTGGGAATTAAATTTACTGTTGGGAAACGTCACGAGGTTATAGACGGCATAGAAGCCGTCAGGTCCCTGTTACCCACATGTTATTTCTCCAAGCGCCGGTGCATGAGGGGCATCGAGGCTTTACGCCAGTATCGTAAGTCCTATGATGAGAACAACAAGGTGTTTCGTAATTCGCCATTGCATGACTGGACGAGTCATGGGGCAGATGCTTTTCGCATCGGGACAATGGAATTAAAATCCCGTCCAAAGTTTGGGAATTCAGTCCCACAAGAAAGAGCTGTTGATGACCACAACTATATGGGATACAGTAACACGGCTGTATGAAAACACGACGCGTTCCTTCGAAGACGACCTTGAAAAATGCTTCAAGGAAGGATACGTTTTTAGTGGTCCTGGCTATTTTCTTATGGGTTATCCTGTGGAAAATCGCGGTTGGTTTGTCCTCGTGGGTGTTGGCGAATTGGGAAAACTTATCTCCCTCATGCCGTATGATTTACCTTATGTTGGGTTTTCTCGTGACCCAAGTGGTGGGGGCAAGGTTAAGTGGTATTTAACAAGTAAACTTAAACAACATTATGAAAATCAAGTTAAACCGTAAATGGTCTGAAGGTGGTTTTGGCGGCGGTGGTCCTTCTAATTCTCCACTTCCTCCACCTCCTCCGCCGTCTAAAGGACAAGCTGCCAAGAACATTCTTGGTGAAGCCCCGAGCAAACCCAAGGTTGGTTTCAGTGACACAATCCTGGGAAACAACAGTGCCTCAACTGCTCAAGGCGCAAAGAAAACTTTACTTGGAGAATAACATATGACTGACAAGACCGCAGATTTTGTTGTTGGACGCTTCGATAAGATGCGGTCCATCCGTGCTCCATTTGAAACCGATTGGCAAGATGTTCGTTACTTCATCAGGCCTATCACCCAGTATGCGTCCTTCGCGCCGCAGTTACAATTCTACACAGTGATGCCTGAAACGTGCTATGACGGCACGGCTCCGAACGCACTTGAAGAACTGGCAAGTGCGCTTCACTCTTACCTGAGTAATCCGGCTGAACGCTGGTTTGAACTTCAGGTTGAAGGTCAGAACTCCTGGGACCAAGACCTAGTAGTTGTTCAGTGGTTGCAAACTGCTTCCGACATCATCTATTCGCATTACCAACGCGAAGGTGCAATGTTGAATCTTGCACTGCATGAAACTTATATGGATATTGGTTCATTCGGAACCTGTGTCTTGAATCAAGAGTGGGATGACGATGCAGACGGATTACTGTTTGCTGCACGTCCACTGCAAACCTGTTACTTCACTGAAAACTCAAAGGGCAAAATTGACACAGTGTGTCGATACTTCTCCTGGTCCATTCGCCAACTCAAGCAGGAGTTTGGTCAACTTCCTGAAGGTGTGATGAAGTTTGCTGATGATGAGGATAAGTTAATTGATGTGGTTCACTGGGTTGGACCACGTAAAGATCGTAATACAAAGAAGTTGGATTCGAAAAACAAACATTTTGCATCCGTGTGGGTAAGTCTTTCTACTCATGAAACGCTTCTTGAATCTGGGTATGACAGTTTTCCATATGCTGTTGCACGCTGGACTAAACTTGCTGGTGAGGTTTATGGACGTAGTCCTGCGAAGAAGTGCTTGCCTGACATCAAGATGCTGAATCAGATGGAACGCACCATCCTGAAGGCTGGTCAGAAACAAGTTGACCCGCCTTTGATTCTGCGTAATGATGCCTTCATGCTTCCGATTAAGACAGCACCAGGTTCGCTAATTTTTAAAGAAGATGAAGAAGCTCAAATAACTCCATTGGAAACCAAGGGGAATCTCCCATGGGGTGAAGAAAAAGCTGACCAGAAGCGCAAGTTCATTCAACAGTGTTTCTATTCCGATTGGATTCGAATGGAAAAGGAAAATGTTGAAATGACTGCTTACGAAGTTCAAGACCGCCGCGATGAGAAACTTCGTTTGCTTGCACCCATCTTCGGACGTCTTGTGAGTGAGTTGCATGGACCGATGATTGCACGTTCATATGACTTGCTTAACCGTCATGGTAAAATACCCAAAGCCCCTGGAATCATGGCCAAGTCGAAACTGAAGATTGGGTATCTCAGTCCTGCTGCCCAGGCGCAGTCAAGCAGTAAAGCATTGACGATTTCACGATTCCTCAATGACCTTACTCCTCTTGCACAGGTTAATCCCGATGTGTTTGATGCAATTGACCTTGACAAGGCAGTTCAGGTTTACAGTCATGCTCGTGGTATTCCTGCAATCATTTTGCGCAGTCCAGATGACCTTGCTAAGTTACGTGACCAAAAACAGAAACAACAGCAGATGGCACAAGCTGCACAAACAGCTGAACCAATCAGTAAGAGTATTAAGAATCTTGCTGATGCTACTGCGAAATCACCTCGTAGTAATCTTCAAAACATATTACCAGGATAATATATGGCAGACATTGTAGAAAAGTTTGACCAGATGCGGGAAGGTCTGATGCTGAAATTACGCATCAGACGTTCATATGCAACTGTGTTTTCCACTGATGAAGGTAAAACGGTTTTAAAGCATATCCTTAATGCTGCTTATGTAGGTAAATCCACTTTTGTTGCGGGAGACCCCGAACAAACCATGCTGAATGAAGGCAGTCGCCGGTTGGCACTGTCGATACTTCGCTTGGCAACAGACAACAATGATGAACAAATACGGTTAATTGAAGAACAACTAAAACTATGAACAAGTATACCCGCAGAATCCTGCTTGACCCCGCTAGCATAAATGGTGGCGGTGGGACAACTCCGCCGGCTGGAACTCCGCCTCCAGGAGGAACACCTCCACTTAACGACTTTGTAAAGTCACTTCCTGCAGATTTGCAGAGTGAAAAGTCGTTACATAATATGGACAGTTCTGCGACACTGGCCAAGAGCTACATTCATGCTCAAAAAATGATTGGTGCAAAACGGTTACCTGCTCCCGAACCAACATGGGGCGATAAGGAATGGGGAACCTTTTATGACGAAGTCGGTCGTCCGAAGACGGCCGGTGATTACCAACCACCGAAGATTGAGGGCGTGGAAATCAAAACTGATGACCCGCGTTGGAAGCAAACTGCTCAGGCACTGCATGATGCTGGTCTTACTCAGAAACAAGCTGAGAAGGTTCTTACTCGCTACTGGAACGACCAGGTTGAAGTTCAGAAACTCCAGCAAACCACAGTTGAACAGCAACGACTACAAGCTGAAGCAGCCCTTAAAACCGAATGGGGTGATAAGTATGATGTCAATATCAACATCGCTAAATCTGTTGTTGCCAAGTTCGGAACTGACGATTTGATGACTTACATCAATGAGAAAGGTGGTAATGACCCCCGACTCATTAAAACACTTGCCAAAATTGGTGAAGCCATGTTGGAAGATAAGTCGCGTGGTGGAAGTGCTGCTGAAGGTTTGCAGGTCACTGATGCTACTCGTGCAACCCAAGAAATCAATCGCCTGAAGATTGACAAGGACTTCCAACTGGCAATGACAAAGAAAGACCACCCCGGTCATAAGGCTGCCGTTCAGCAGTGGTTGAATCTTCACAAGATTACTTCTCCTGGTAAGCAAGTTGAAGCGCAGTAATCGGGACTTAATTATCCCGCACCTTGGGTGTTTACATCCAAGGTGTTTTAGTTTATAGTGTAATTACGTTTGGGACAACTAGATACGTCTAGTCCCAATGATGGTGATAAGTTCACTCAGCCATGCGTGCTGAATAACGCTAGGTGGAATCCTTTCGAGGACAACTCAGCCGACCGACAGTTTAACACACTCTCTGTTATGAGTTTTTCAATTGATACCGCGCTGGTGAATGCTTACCGCGCAAACATTGAGATTCAGTTCCAGCAGATGGGTTCTCGCTTCCGCCCCCGCGTTCGCGTTGAATCTCAGCATGCTGAATATGAATTCTATGACCGCATCGGTCCGGTTGATGCTGTTGAAGTGGTAAACCGGCACTCCGACACTCCGCTCGTTTCTACGCCGCATGACCGCCGTCGTGTTGGTCTTCGTGCATTTGATTGGGCGGATCTGATCGATAATTGGGACCGTATCCGCATGTTGGCCGATCCCACCAGTCCGTATGTGACGAACGCTGTTTACAGCCTCGGCCGCGCGATGGATGACACTGTCATTCAAGCAGCGTTTGGAACTGCGTATGCTGGTGTGAACGGTTCGACCAGCGTGGCGTTTCCCAGTTCGTCCATCATTGCGGTGAACTACGTTGAATCTGGCACTGCTGCCAATTCCAACCTAACCATTGGGAAGTTGCGGAATATCCGCTACCTCTTGAACAAAGCTGAAGCAACCACTGATATGGAAGCGGACCTCACGATTGTCGTGGACCCCTCCCAAATCCAGGCGCTGTTGCGTCAGACTGAAGTCACCAACTCGGATTACAACACCGTCAAGGCGTTGGTGTCCGGTGAGGTTGACGAGTTCATGGGCTTCAAGTTCGTCATCAGTAACCGTTTGCAAACCAATGCGAGTGGTTACCGTCAATGTATCGCGTTCGAACGCCAAGGCTTGCTCCTCGCTATCGGTGAGGAAATCAAGGTCGACGTTGGTCCTCGTCGCGATAAACGCAACTCAATCCAGGTCTATGTGTCTGGTATGTTCAACGCTACCCGTATGTGGGAAGCGAAGGTCTACCAGGTTCTGTGCGACGAAACCAAATAAGGTGACGTATGGCTGAAGCAGCTCCGCAATATTCGGTCCGCATCACACTGGAAAAGATTAGTCGTGGGAACATTGAAAACCTCAATGCCCCGATGCAATCTGTGGGTAATGGTGTTACGATTCTGACGTCTTCGGGCGCCTTGAACTTGGACTCCCCCACCCAGTGCAATGTGGAAATTAACGATGCGCAGGTGACTGGTTTGTTGGGCTACCTTGGGTTGCTCAATGCCAACATCGACACATCAGCAATCGAAACCGCTGTTGCTACGCTTGTCGCAGCCAGCTAACCTGAAAGGAAAAACATATGGCAACTACAGTTATTACAAACTACTCGACCGAGTTGAACCAGGGTCCTCCTGGTAACCCGAACGTGTATGCTCCATTGCGTCCAAACCAGTTGAGCGGAAAGGTGCGCGTTGCGACGTTTACCTATACTGCTAACGGAGACCAAAACATCAATAACGCCCTGGCAATGCTTCCGTCTGGTGCTCGTATTCTGAGTCTCAAGTGGACTCCGAGTGCGTCACTTGGAAGTGCTACGGTGTCGTTCGGTCTGGCTGGCAAGTCCGGCACGATTGGACAAATTGATGATGGCACTGGCGCGGACACGGCCGCCCTGGGAACCACTGTCGCTGACGACACTGCGTTCTTTGGTGCCCTTGCTACGAATACCACGGCAAATGTGTTCGTTGAGCAAGTCACTGGTGCAGCCAAAGCCTGGTTGTATCAGACTGCGAAACAGGTGTATCTGACGTTCAGTGTCTCGAACACTGCTGCCTTGACGACGCAAGTCATCAAGGGTTACATCACCTATATCGTTGATTAAGTTGGTGGTTGGGCGCGGGAGGGTGGTTCCTCCATCCTCCCGCGTTTTATTTATGCCTGAAGGCGAACAAACATTTACTGTGGCAGCATTGCCAATTGCAAATAGTGCCCTCACACTTGTGGGCACTCGTCTTATTTCTACGGTTAATGATGCATCAAAGGAATGCGTGTTGGTTAAACTGAATTGGGATACGTATCGTCGTTCAGTTCTTCGTGATGGTCTTTGGAAGTTTGCTAAAGAAGCAAAACAGCTTCAGGCAGATTCCACATATCAAGCATCTTTCGGATATACTACACGGTATCCACTTCCTGCTGATTTCATTCGGTTGGTGAACTTCAATGATTTGAAGGGAAATTCTGATGGACCTGATTCTCCATACAGAATAATGAATGGTTACATATACACCAACATGAGTTATGCGAATCTGGTTTACATTGCTGATGTTACAGATGTAAGCCAATACGACCCCCTGTTTTGTGAAGCACTGTCAACTCACATTGCGGCTAAGATTTGTAACTCACTTACAGGTTCACCTGGTGGTGCTGATGCCTTAGAAAAGGCATATAAAGTTGCCATGCAGAAAGCTCGTTTTGTTGATTCCGTCGAAGACCCCTCGCCACAGCTCGACGTGGACACTTGGTTGCAGTCACGTGTTGGTATTCCGGGGTTATTTCGCGATCCGCAATTTCCAGCTGATACAACACCTGACTTTCCGTGAAATTCAACGCTGTCCAAACTAACTTTACTGCTGGGGAGATTTCTCCTCTAATGTATGGTCGCACTGATATTAACAAGTATCAGAATGGCACAAAGCTTCTTCGTAATTTCGTAGTTCGTCCACAGGGTGGTATTTGCAGACGTCCTGGGACTCAATACATTAATGGTTCGAAACTTAATACACATACACGAATCATTTCGTTTATCATTTCCAATTCGCTTAGTTATGTTTTGGAATTCGGTAATCAATACATACGTTTCTATACTGGTGGTGGAATTGTTACAAGCAGTGGTAATCCAGTTGAAGTGACTACGCCTTATTTGTCAAACGAACTTGACCAACTATATGTTGCTCAGTCGAATGACGAGATGTTCATTGCACATCCGAATCATCCACCACAAGTTCTTACCAGATTGTCCAACACATCCTGGACACTGGCACAGTATGTTCCAGAAGACGGTCCTTATATGGACATCGATACAACTGGAACCAAGGTTCGGTTTACACAATCAAGTGATTCAGTTACTGCCACAATGATTGTTGACCCGACTTCAACAATTACTGCTACAGCTTCTTCATCAATCTTTAGTTCAGGCAGTGTTGGTAAATATGTTTACTGCACCACCGGTCCACAGCCGTTCATGTTGATTGCAACATATACATCTGGGACGGTTGTATCTGGAACAATGCTTGCTGCAAGTGCTTATTTGACTTACAATGGTGTTGCTGTTTTTAACTCGGGAACAATTACGACAATCACAAACTGCTTTACTGCTTCCAGTGTTGGTAAATACATGGTAATTGGAACTGCTCTTTACCTGATAACTGGGTATACGAATGCTACACATGCAAGTGCCACAGCTCAGTCAACTGTTTCACTTGGAGTTGCTACAATTACATTAAGCGGTTCTGGAACTCTTTCATCTTCTAATGTTGGGCAATACCTGGAATATGCCATTGACGGAACATTTTACCTCACTCTAGTTCTTTCAGTAATTTCTCCAACTGTCTGCAAGGTTCAAATCATACCGAATATCGTTGTTGATGATGGAACACTAGACATTAACATAACTACAGCAGCTGGAGTGACTTTAATAACATCTGGGTTTGCTGGAACATTTGTTCAAGAAGATTTAGGTAAATATGTTCGCGATGCCAACTCACAGACGTGGGCAAAACTTAATGGCATCGTAAACACCTCACAGGGTAATGGTAAACTAATAACGATGGTTCCATACACCTATCCATCTGCTAATGTAGTTCTTAGTGACGACCGTGTGATTTCAGGGTCTCTTCTTTTCACTAACCCAACATTAGACCCGTCTGATGTTGGTAAACAATTTCGTTTGCAGTTTGGAACATATTGGCGTTCAGCAACAGTTACTGCTGTTAATTCTCCAAACCAAGCTACTTGCACACTGAATGACTTCATGCCGATTGACTTAATCAATCCGGCAAATCCATATGCCGCAGGTCTTGCTGATAACTTTCGTCACGGTTCATGGACATCACTTAATGGTTGGCCGGCGATTGTTGCATTTTACGACCAGCGGTTAATTTGGGCAAATACAACTTCACAACCTTCCACACTATGGTTTAGCCAACCGGGAGACTTTTACAACATGGCTCCCACAGAAGGTGATGCTACTACACTTGCTACAGATGCTATCTATGTGACCCTGGTTTCATCAGGAGCTGACCAGATTACTTGGATTAAGTCTGCACAATCACTGATGGTTGGAACGTTTGGTGGAGAATACATGATTAGTTCTGCAACAGGTGCTGGACTTTCATCGTCTAATGTTTCAGTATCTGGACAAAGCTTTTATGGGTCAATTGCCCCAACAACTGCTTTCAGGTTTGGTGTTGCCACACTATTTTTACAACGTGGTGGTAACAAACTGCGTGAGATGCTTTACCAGTTTCAGTATAATGCTTTCAATTCGAAAGACATTTCGATTGTCAGTGAGCATATTATGCGCATTCGCAGTGGCGCTAAACTAATGGCATATCAAGTAGACCCGATTTCAATCTTTTGGATTGTCTGCAACAATGGTGATTTGGTAAGTTGCACGTATGAACGCGACCAGGATTTAGTCGCATTTGCTCCACACACTATCGCAGGTGGAACAGTGGAATCGATTTGTGTTGTTCCCAATACCGGACGCGACGATGTTTACCTGGTTGTTAACAGAACAATCAATAATGCCACTGTGCGTTATATTGAAATGATTTCACCGTTTTTCGATACTGATTCAGGTGATACTCTTTCAACAATGAATTTTGTTGACTGTAACTCGAACTACAATGGAACGCCTGCGACGACGATTTCAGGTTTGTCCTATCTGCAAGGTCAAACAGTTTATGCTGTTGCTGATGGTAAAGTTGTTGGTCCATTTACAGTAAGTGGTGGGGGAACAATCACATTGTCTGTTGCTGCAAGCAACGTGACTGTGGGTTTGATTTACTCATCGACTGTTGGAACACTAAATCCAGATGGTGGTTCACAGACTGGAACATCACAAGGTAAACGTAAACGTGTTAGTGAATTAAGTGTCCGTGTGAAAGATTCCCTGCCTTTCCAACATGGACAAGACCTTACGAAACTGACAATGATTGATGCGCAAAACTTTGTTGCAGATCTGAATGATTTAGGAACAGCGGGAACACTGGTAAGTGGAGATACCCGCTTTAGTGTTGATATGGCGTGGGACGTCGGCGCTGAATACTACATCACCCAATCCCAACCAGTCCCCCTGACCATTGTATCGTTAATGCCAATTATTCAAACCAATGAATGAAGTTGCTGAAATCGTGGATGATAAAGCTGTGGAAAAATTAGCAATAGATTTGCTTAATGTTCCGCAAGTTGATTGCCCAGTGACGCATAAGTTTTGTCAAGGTATTTATTACCGGGAAATCTTTATGCCGGCTAGTTCGTTTGTTATTGGCAAAAAGCATAAGACGCAGCACTTTAACATCATCCTGTGTGGTCGCGCAAAAGTTCTTATGG
>Ga0208875_1000102_pt1 | contig 40044 bp, 44 predicted proteins | sample CryBogCBH25Aug08_FD_184612 | JGI IMG/M metagenome (GOLD analysis project Ga0208875, IMG submission 184612) | Freshwater microbial communities from Crystal Bog, Wisconsin, USA - CBH25Aug08 (SPAdes) (version 2) | ecosystem: Environmental > Aquatic > Freshwater > Lake | place: Crystal Bog...
CTGGCCGCGCCCTGATAGCCGGTGGAGCTGGCCGCGCCCTGATCGCCGGTGGAGCTGGCCGCGCCCTGATAGCCGGTGGAGCTGGCCGCGCCCTGATCGCCGGTGGAGCTGGCCGCGCCACGAGTGCCGGTGGAGCTGGCCGCGCCCTGATCGCCGGTGGAGCTGGCCGCGCCCTGATAGCCGGTGGCAACTTCGCCTTCGGGCTTTGCCCGATCGGACACCCACTTCACGGCATCCTGGATCAATTCCGACAATCCGATTTCACGGCCGACGCTCAGGATTTCGGCGGCCGTCTTTTCGTTGTCGTCCGAATGCATCTCCCCGCGGATCTCGACCCTGCAGAACCGCGAGCCGGCCGGCGGGTAATACTGGAACACGGCCAGCGGGTGAGCGGTGATCACGCGGAAGCCGCTCTCGCAGGCCTTCACGGTACCCTGATGGAAGTATGTCGCGCCGATCTCAAACTGGAAATCGCGACACTTCAGGTTCTTGTCGAACCCCTTGATCGCAGGAACGGGCACAACGGGTGCCTCGGCATTGCTAGACATGGCTATATCGTTCATCGTCACGGTCCTCGTGCGACGTCCATTGGACGAGTGTGGGGGAAAGCCCGGCGGCCCGCTTTCTCAGGGCCACGGCCGCCGGGCAGCTTGATCAGGCGCGCTTCGGCCAGGGGCGGTCGCTGCCGCCGGTGCGGGCTGTCGGCGCAGGAGCAGTCTGCCGCGAGGGCGCGGCCGCAGCCGGGCGACCCTGAGTTTGCCGCGGAGCCGGTGCGCCAGCTTCAAGGCGCTTGACCGCGACGACCTCGTTCTTGGCGGCATAGCCATTCTGCGGCGGGACGACCTTCAGGCGTACATGGCACGGCTTGAAGTGCAGGTCCTCCGTCTCGGTCAGTCGGGTGACGCCCGTCGACCAGGTCACCTCGTCCAGCTGCTGGCGCCCGATCTCCTGTGCCTTCGGCGAGGCGTTGCGATAGTTGATGTTCTGCCAGAACTGGCGCCGCTCAAACTCGCCCACGGTCACTTCCCAGGTGAGCGCGAGCTTCTTCCCGTTGCCGGTCTTGGTATCGGCAACCTCGGAGTCGATGATCTGGGCAATATAGTCGCCAGCCGGGAGCGGGTCGAAATCGCGGCCTTCCGGCTCTTCGGTCGGCGCCTGATAGTCTTCGTCGAATGCGGCCATGGGTCAGCTCCTTAAGCTGCACGGGCAGCGCGAGAGGCCGCCTTGACGGTTTCGGGCTCCGGCGCCGATGCGCCGGGGAAAAATTTCGCGAGCTCGGCATAGCCGCGGCCGGGCTTGAACTCGATCGTCGCCGGCATGAGGTAGCGGTTCTTCGCCACGAACGCCGGCTTGCCGGCCGTGTGGATCACGACACGATCGGCCGAACCGTCGGCCCGGGCGCGCGTCTTGTTGAAGCCCTCTTCCTCGGTCTTGATGGTGACCGGCTTCTTCAAGAGCAGGATGGCATCCATGTCGCGTTCGATCGCGCCGACGAGCTTCTTGTGCAGGTCGATCTCGTAGCGCTCATAGGAGACGCTCTCGGGATCGTTGAAGCGCTCGACATGGCTGTGGGCGATCAGCACCACGCCCATGCCCCGGTCGCGCCGCAACAGGTTGATGCCGTCGATGAACTCCTGCGCGATGCGCTGGGCATAGACGTAGCCCTTGCCATAGCCGAAGTCCTCGATGTTCTGCTTGGCATTGCCCTTCTCGTCCCCGCGCTCGCAGGTCTCGGCGAAGATCAGCCGCTGCAATTCGGTAATGCTGTCGACGACGATCGTCCGAAAATCGTGCTCCTGTTCGTGCAGTTGCTGGCAGGCGGACATCACGTCGGTGAAGGTGCCGAGTTCCTCGCGACCGAAGCCCTGCATCGTCACGCCAGCCGGGGCGCCGTCCTCCAGCTGGAGAAAGAAGGGGGCCGGGAATTCTGCCGCCAGCGACGTCTTGCCGATGCCGGGGGTGCCGTAGATGAGGACGCGTGGCGGCTGGTCAGCCGTCATCGTCCGGACGTTCTTGAGCGATAGGACTGCCATCTGATATCTCCGGGTTTGGCGCATTGGAGAGGAACCAGCCGCCGTGCGCGCCGTCAGGGGCAAGCTGGAATTGAACTGCGATGCTCGCTGCCGGCAGGATCATCAGCCGGGCCATCTTGTTGGCGGCCGGCGCCCAGGCCGCAGCAAAGCCGACGACCATGCGGTCGTCCTCGATCACGCCCTCGTCGACCAGAAGGTCGAACAGAGCCTTGATGCGATTATCGATATCGGCGGTCTTGATGTGTTCGACCGACACGATGATGAGGACAGGCCCGAGCATCTGGCCTGGCGCCTGCGAGCGGAGCTTCCACCCCGCGTGGCCGAGCCAGTCGACATAGGCCTTGGATTTCCGGGTTCCGTCGGCCGTGTTGCGCCAGATGCGATTGGCCGACGGCGGCGCCGGGAGTTCGAGGTAGATGGGCGACGCCAGGCCAGTGGCGCCGCCCTGCTGCACCGGATCGACCTTCCTGCCGTTCCGGGTGATCGTCATGAACGCACCTTCAGTCGCGCCCGAAGCGCCTGAAGCGTCGTCTCAATCTCTTTAATTTCGCCAGGATGAGCACCCAGGCTGTCGTGAGCAGATCCAAGCTCAGCCTCCAATGTGCGGATTTCACTCCGAACGAACCGCTCGAAGTCGTCCGCGAGCGCGAAGAAGAACCGGGCGCCAATGTCTTTGGGCGGCGAATAGATGAGCGCGAGCAATGCAGACGCCGACGATTTGGCGCGTCGCGCGACCACGCCGGCCGCCTCGCGCATCGTCCTGCCCGAGCGTTCCGCCTCCGCGCGAACCAGCCGGCCGGCCATCATACTGGCCACCACCACCGGTTCGGAATTTTCGGAATACAAGACAGACATTTCCGAATGACTCCGCTGTAGTTTCGCTGGAAAGGGTGCCGGTCCCGAGAGTTTCGAGACCGGCGCTAGTCAGGGAGGAAACGCCCAAGGAGGGCTGCATCAGGGAAATGCCCCGGTGCTCAGGGACGGCGCGTGTCGCGCCGAATGGTCGTGGCCGCCCCGATGCCGGCACCAGCCAGCGCGACGGCAAGAGCAAAGAGGAGCCAGAGGCATGCAACGAAGACGATAGCGCTGATCATGCTGCCTCCTCGGCTGTCGGGATGGACTGAAGAAAATCGTTGGCTGTGACCGCGCCATTTGATGCGGCCATGATCTTCGAGAGCACCTTCAGCCCGGGAGATCTCTCGCCTTTCAAGATGCGCGAGATCGTCGACGCAGGGAGCCCGGCCATCTCAGCGAAGGCGGATGGCTTCAGGTCGCGAGTGGAGAGAAAGGTTTCGAGCTTCATGACCAGAACTTGCCATATGGCAAATACCTCTGTCAATCGCTTTTTGCCATATGGCTATGGATATTTGCCAGTTGGCAAGGAAAATAGTCGAATGATTGGTAGGCGACTACGCGCGGCTCGCAAAGCGTTGGATCTCACTTTGGAGGCGGTCGCCCCCGAGGTGCCGCTATCTGTGTCCCAACTTTCGCGGATTGAATCTGGGAAGCGCGAGGCCAGAGCCCATGAGGTTCAACGGCTGGCGGACATCTATGGGATCTCGTTTTCGGAACTTATGGACGGGACGCTACCCAATGACGATGACGCGCACTCCGTTGTTGTTCCAATCGTCTCATGGGTGAGCGCGGGTTCTTTTTCGCGAGAAGACCTTGCCCAGGACGTCGCGGGGACGATGACCATTAACGACCTCCCGCGTGGGGATTGGATTGCGTTGCGTGTTGAGGGTGATTCAATGGATCGGATTTCGCCGCCGGGAAGCATCATTCTTGTAGACCGCAGGGACAAAAAGCTTATTCTTAACGGTTGCTATATTATCGGGGACGGGAACGGCAATATAACTTACAAACGTTTTAGATCTTCCCCAATCCGGTTTGAACCAGTTTCTACAAATCCTGTACACGAGCCAATATTTACCGACGGCAACCAAATGCCGGCTATTATCGGCCGCGTAAAAAAAACCATGCTAGACATGTAGGTCATACATGCGAACGTTTGTCCGAGTAATTGTCAGTATCGTTGTTATGATATTAGCCGGCGTTGGCGGCGGAGCGATTTTAGCTGGCATTAAAGAGTTAAATTCCAGCGGCCCAGCTGATTTTGGGTTCGGCATGTTCCTGATTGTGGGGGCCGCTCTCATTTACAAATTCAACCTACATTCTCGAAACTGAGTTGTCCGCATAAAAATTTGCCAAACAGCAAAATTGCGCTTGCTGGCATATTTGCCATATGGCAATATTCTGCCCAGCCGCACACCGCGGCTCGGGAGTCTCCCCCATGAACATGCACACCCGCTACCAAAGCCTCGCTAACGCACGAACTGCAAATTCGACTCTGTCGTTTACCGGTATTGAGACTGCTCATTGCATCGAGGATGTCGAGACTGTCTTTGGTGTCTTAGATGAGATCATGCTTATGGTTTCCGGCGAAGGGGAGACCTTTCGAGTGATAGACATTCTTGTCGGCACGCGTCGCAAGGATGCATTTCGTTTCAGGGTCTGGAAGCGGCTAGAACTCGGTGAAGACGAGGAATTCGGGCCGAACAATGCCACTGCGCCGTGGGACGATACGGCTCGTTGTTGGGCAGATGCCGAGATCATCAAGGCTATCCGTGAGCAGATCACCGGTTGGTCCGGTGCAATCATCGCGCATCTCATTACCGCGAAAGAGGACGCGTGATGCGAGACCTCATCGCTGAAGCCAGTACCATTGCTGCGCTGGCTGTCTTTGGCCTCGCGATCACGCTCTGGGCCGAACCCATCTCGGATTTCCTGCATGCACTTTTGCAGGGGGTGTCATGACCAAGGCCAGCCACAACACCCCAGAACGGCCGATCTTGAGCCGCACGCCGAAGCTGTTTCGTCAGAGCGACGTGACCCGCGCCATCAAGGCCGCGGTTGCGGCCGGCATCGCCGTCGGGCGTGTCGGCATTGCGCCCGATGGCAGCATCACTATCATGGCTGCCGAGGTGGCGCGCCCAGAGCCGACGTCGGCTCTCGATAAATGGATGGCTGGCCGTGACGCGGATCGCGCTTAAGGGGCTGCATCGGGTCAACAAGCGCCTCGCCACCGGCGAGGTCCGCACCTACTACTATGCTTGGCGGGGCGGTCCGAAAATCGATGCCGAACCGGGTACGCCCGAATTCGTCGCCGCCTTTGCCGCTGCAGGCAAGCAGTCCGAGCGATCCGGCGGGACGTTGCAGCAGCTGCTCGATCGCTACCAGGCCGCCGAATTCACGACCCTGGCCGGGAAGACCAGGTCTGACTACATCAAGCACATCAAGCTGATTGAGAAGGAGTTCGGCGATTTTCCCATTGCCGCGCTGGTCGACAAGCGCACGCGCGCCATTTTTCTCGACTGGCGTGACAAGCTGATGCCGCGCGGCAACCGACAGGCGGACTATATCTTCTCCGTCTTCGGCCGGGTCTTGTCGTGGAGCCTGAAGCGCGGGCTCATCACCGTCAATCCACTGGAAAAGGCGGGGCGCCTCTACAAGGCTGATCGGTCGGACAAGATCTGGACCGACGCCGATGAAGCGCGGTTCCTTGATCTCGCGCCGGCGCACCTGCATTTGCCGCTGATCATGGCCCTATGGACGGGCCAACGTCAGGGCGACCTGCTGCGCCTGACGTGGCGGGCCTATGACGGAAAGACCATTCGGCTCCGCCAGAGCAAGACCCGCTCCCGCGTCGTCGTGCCCGTCGGGCAGCCGCTCAAGGAACGCCTCGATTCCATGAAGCGGACCCAGCCGCAGATCCTGCTCACGTCCGACGGTACGCCCTGGACGAGCGACGGCTTTCGTTCGTCATGGGGCAAAGCCTGCGCGGCTGCCGGCATAACCGACCTGACGTTTCACGACCTGCGCGGCACCGCGGTGACGCGCCTGGCGCTTGCCGGCGCCACCGAAGCTGAGATTGCCACTTTCACCGGTCTGTCGCTGGAGACGGTGAGGGCCATTCTCGACGCCCACTACCTGTCGCGCGACCCGCAATTGGCGATCAACGCAGTCGCCAAATTGGAACGCCGCCGGAACGACCGTCTGTAAACCAGCTGTAAACCGGTCGAGATGGTGCGAGTTTTTACGGGTTAAGTCTTTGAAATATTTGGTGGGCGCAGTAGGATTCGAACCTACGACCCGCTGATTAAGAGTCCGTTCTTTTTAATTGAATTCGCTATATGTTATTGTAAACCGGCATCACCAAGAGTCAATGACTTAGCGATCGATTGTAAACCGGATTTCGGCGTCCCAGACACAACAAAAGCCGCCCCGGCTTCGGCCGGGGCGGCTTTCAATATGTGAGGGTCTTTGACAAGTTCAAGCGTCGAGTAAAGGAAACCGAAGGTCTTTACTCAATGGGGCGGTTTCGGCGCCTCAAAGAACGACGTCAGCCACGGCCAGTGCTGGATGGCAAATGCCCCCACAATGCCGGCCACGCCAGAAATGGCCGTCAGCACCCAGCCGCCCACGGTGAGGGCGACCCGCTTCACCGCCGCTTCTGCCGCCGCCGCCTCGCTGGCAAGCTGAAACGCCTTGGCGTGCTCGTCGAACTTGGCGTTCAGGGACTTGATTTCGGCGTCGAGGGCGTCAAGCCGGGCGACGACTGTGCCAAGAGTGAAATCAGCATTGTCGCTCATTTGGGCGCTCCGATGGGCTGGCTGGTAACCGTGCGAAGGATAATGTTGATGGCGCCCACCAGGATCACGGCGCCGCTCGGGCTGATGATTTGCGACCAGTCGAACCCGGCCGCCCATGTCAGGATGGCCACCCCAAGGCTTGCCACGAGGTTGAACCAGACGGTCTTCGATTGAACGAGCGGCTTGGCCGGCGGCGCAGGAAGTGCGGCCGGCGTGGTGACATCCACCACCACTTCGCCGGCTTTTTCACCAATCGCCGCCCCCACAGGACCACCAAAAATTGCCCCGACCAACCCGCCGAGGTCCGGGAGAACGTTCATGCCCAGCTCCTTGATTGACGCGCCCATTCGACGCCGGCAAAAACCAGGGCAACCGCGGTAAAGACCACGATCGCCCAAACGACATTGTGCGGCGCATTGACCGCATGCGTTGCCCCGGCCGTTGCCGTTGCCGTGACGACGGCTTTCGTCGTGGCGCGAGCGCCCTTCACGATGTCGGTTGCGGACGGCTTCGGAACGCTGGCCTTGGCGGTCGGCGACGGTGCCGCGCCATACACTTCAGCCGTCGACATGGCGCCGTTGATGTTGCCGGCATAGAGTTGCCCCTCGCACGTCCGACGCCGCGTCAGGCCCGCCAGCACGCGGCCGCCGGCCTTGTTCCAGCGGGCGAGTAGCGCGGGCACATCCGCATGCCGCCCTTCACGCACGGCCACCCAGACCTGAGAGCCCGTCGGGCCGCCCGTGTTGTAGGTCCAACTCACCAGGGCATCGAGCTGCGATTGCGTCACTACGCGGTCGCCGATGCACTTCAGCACGTGGGGCACATAGATCCGGGCCAAGGACGAGGCGAACACCTCATCGCACTTTGCTTGGCTCCAGACATCGCCGTCCTTGAGATCCGGCGCATCGACCAGCGTCGACCCCCAGCCAATCGTCAGCACACCCACCTCGTCGCGGTAAGTCGTGAACTGGCCAGTTCCGGCCGGCTTGTCGCAACTTTCGAACGCCTGGATGATCTGGATTCCGATAGACGAAATGTTCATGGCACGTGTTCCAAGGTTGGGGCCGCCGTTGACGGCGCTCATGGTCACGCCAGGTGTTCGGGCAGCGCCCGGACGGTCGACAAAAAATCGGTGTACCCGGCATCCAACGCCGCGAGGTCGGTTGCCGTCATTGCATGCCGAGCTGTCATCTCGGCCAGCTCCTGGGCATGCTTTTCGGCGAGCGCGGTTTTCTCGGCCTCGTGCCCGGCGGCATCAGCCTGCAACTGCTGCCGGACGGTCTTGATCTGGTCGACGATGGCGGCGATGCGCTGGCCGCTGGCGGTCAAGATGCTGATATCGGTCATGGTGGGTTCCTTTCAGGGGGGGGGGGGTGGAGTTAGGCCGCAAGCACGTTTCGATCGGTCCAGCCAAGGCAGCCGACCGCGCCGCCAGTGCCCCCAATCGCGATATAGATGTTCGTGCTTTCGAGCAGTATTTCAGAGCTGGCGACGTTCAGTGCAGCCGAGTTATCGGCGACAAGCGGCGGCGGGTTCGTGCCTTTTGGCCCAGTAAACGACGCATTCGGCGCAACACTGACATTGTTGTTTGAGGTACCGGCGCCTTGCAGGTAGTACATAAAGGTGCTGACCTTTATGTGTGACGCTGTCGAAGGAACGAAAGCGCTGACGGATTGCGCGACGTAAGTGGAGGATACAGCCCCCCATGATCCGAGCGCCCCGGACACCATCAGCGGGATGACGGACGTGTTGGTCGACGCGGTAACGACATATTGCGTTCGGTTGCCATATTGCAGCGTGCGAAGCAGGTTCTGCGATCCGTCGCAGCGCATGGCGCCAATGTAGACCTTATAGGTGTAGCCGGTCGGCAGCGTCGGCGAGGTGCTCGACACGCTGGCAATCGCCGAGAACGTCGTTCCGTTCGAGATCGCCCAGAGATAGACCCAGCCGCTCGTCGGCCGGCTGCCTGAGTCCATGCCGCCCGCGCCGGTCGTCGTCAGGTCGATCGTGAGCGCGAAGTTCTGCGTCGAGACGAGCGCCGATGATGTGTTCGCCGCCGACAGATAGGCGGCCGACACGTCGATCTTGGTATTTGGCGTCCCCGCGTTGTTGGTGATCTTGAGCCCGACCGCGGCCGGAATGCCAAAGATCGGCGCCGTCACCGGAGGCAGTCCGGAGGCCGGAAGAACGGCGACGCTCCAGACGCCGGACGACGTCTGCACGATGCACAACAAGTCGCCGGGGGAGCCCGCGTAGCTCACGCCACCGGGCGTCTTCAGGTTGGCGCCGTTGGTGATCGTGATCGCGCCGTTGAGCACGGCGAAGAACGGGATGTTGTCCGGCGTCGCGGTTGAGCCGAACGAACTGATCGGCGTCGTCCCGGTCAGGATGATATTGCGCGAGGTCTGCGCACCGAGGTCGACGGTCGACGCGCTGGGAACAGTCGTCCAGGCGCCATAGGCGAGCTGCGCCGGCGTCAGAACGTTCGCCTGGACGTTCGCCGCACCGATCGCCAATGGACCGATGTTGGCATTGCCGGCGACGAAGCCGTTCAGCTGTTGCAGCGGTACCGCGTGCAGAGCGCTCGTCGCATTGCCCGACAGCGTGAGCGGTGCCGCCATCGGCGCTTCGCCGGCGACCGGCAACGAGGCCGTCAGTTCGTTGCCAATGTCCGTGATGAGGGTGTTGAATGCAACCGGATCGAGGGCATTGCCGGCAACGGCAGCGGTTCCGGACGGCGGCGAATAGACGCCGGATGAATTGCGCGGCATGGGGTGCCCTCAATAAAAAAGGCCCCCGTGAGGGAGCCTAGGTTTCGTCCGGTGGTTCGGTGGTCAGTCAATCAGAGCAGAAGGTCTTGGGCTGTCTTGCCGAGGTGGCGGGCCAACCGCGCCAGGCCGGCCGGGGTGACGCAGACTTGCGTGATCGTCAGCGTCTGGCCCCTGCTGCTGGTGCGGGTCGTCACCGAGTGCTCCAGCAGGCCGGCGTCGATCTTGTCCTGATAGGCAACCCATTCCTTGCCGCCCATGCGCCGGAACACCCAGCGCAAGCGTTGCAGCATTGGGAACCCGTCGTGCGGCCTCAGCCCGAGCGTCTTCGCGGCCGTCGTCACCGGCATTGAACCGGACGATGCCTCGATGCGGTCGAAGGCTTCCGCCTTCGGTGCGGCGATCGCCAGTTGCCGTTCCGCCTCCTCACGCCGCTCCACCTCGTCAGCCGCAAGCCGCAGGGCCTCTGACATCGACTGCGGAACTGTGAACGCCGGTTTGGCCTGAAGCGTCCGGAGCCGCTTCTCGGCATCGATGAAATACTGCCGCGCCTGCCGCCCGCGGGCGTTCCGCTGGACCATCGACAGCTCTTTTGCCATGTCCAGCGTCAGGAAGTAGTCGACCGTCGATTTGCGGTTTCCACCCCTTCCAGTTTGGTCCCCCAAATTTGGGGAACCAAAAACCTTAACAAAATCAGGCCCTTCCTTGAACTCGAACGACTTGATCATTTCGGTGATCCAGGTCGAAAAATCGCGCCGGAGTTCAAGGAAGCCGTGGAGATCGCGGGCGTTGACGGCCTGGATCAGTTCGTCCGGCGCCGTGAATTCGTGGATCTGCAGCAGGGAAACGTCGCTCATCGTCGCCTCCCTCAAGCCGCCAGCGCGCGAACGTTCTGGACGATCCGCCAGAGCAGGATGTCGCCCAGCTCCTCGCGGTCATCTGCAGGTTGGTCGATATCGAAGATCATCGCATCGTGGCTGGACGCGATGCTGTTGCTCTTGGCATAGCAAAAACGGAGTTTGGCCAGCAGCCCGTCCATCGTCTTTGCCTGAACGGTTTCCAGGACGATCTCGTGCGGCGCCATCCGGTCGTAGGCGGCATATTGGGCATCGATGCCGACTGCCGCCCCGAGTTCGGCATAGGTGGCCTTGTAGCCGTCCCATGCCGCGAGGAGCTCGGCATCGGGGTGGAGTTTGGTCGTTGCGACAACTGCGATACCCGTCGAAGCCACCGCGACCATTGCGGCGAGCGGCACCAGAGCCTGACGGCGGGACATGGATGTGCTATGCTGGAAGTCAGCCATGGGTCGATCTCCTCGTGATCGGTTCAGGTTAGGGCCGTTTGAGAGGTGCAACTCTCTTGCGGCCCGCATTTTTTAGCGCTATTATTTTGCTATGTCAATTGTTAGCGCTAAAAAATCGAAGGGTCGCCCCCGAGTAGACAGCGAAGCTGTCAACGTTCGGATGGAGCGATCTTTGCTGTCTTCTGTTGACGCGTTCATTGCGGAGCAGCCGGAGCCAAAGCCGACTCGACCGGAGGCAATCCGGCTGCTACTCTTTGATGCATTGGCCGCCGTGGGCCACATGCCAAAGGACAGCGCCGATGGGGGCGATCCAGTCGATAGTTAGTTTTGCGCTGCTTCTATTTTTAGCTGGCGTCGGCGGATGTTCGGCGTTTAGGGAACACCACGATCCCTACGCCAATTCATATTCTGACCAGTCAAAACCTCAATCCGCTGCCGATCAAAGAACGGCTCGGTGCAAAGGCCTTATTGAAGCATCCATGAGCCCATCCTTGGCGCCGAGCGATCGGCAAATTGGGATTATGGCAATTCAGCAAAGCGGTTGTTTGCGCCCGCAACCGTCGCAACAAGAGATCGACGCGCACCAACAAAGGTGCGCTGTTTTGATCAACACGGCGACCAACGTGAACGTGGATCAAACGAGCCGGTTGATCGCTTATGACGGCGCGAAATCATTAGGGTGCATTGGTGGATAATAAATGATTTTTCTGCGTCAGATCAATTGGGGCCGCGTGGTTGTCGGAGCCATTGTGTTGTCTGCGCCGTTGGCTATTCGGAACTGGGACAACCTCAACCCGTTTAACGTATATTCGAAAATTCCGAGACTTGTTGACGCCGGAAGCCTATACACGCCGAGCCGGTTCAAGTCCGGCGATTTCTACGAATTGAATGGCCACGTGTTTCTGGTCGGATGTTTTGGCGTCAACGTACCGATCGACCTTGGCCCCCGATCCCAGATCAACGAGGCGTCATTGCCCCAATTGCCGCCGTGCCAGACTGCGCAACGCCCTTGAGCAACATTCGCGCCAGCGCCTGACGGTGCGCCGCCGTCATCTGCGCAGCCCGAGCGCTTTCGCGGATCGCGTCCGGGGACCGTTCCATCAACAACCGGATCATGTGGTCGGTCACCTTGGCATTCGACCCGGTGAAATAATCGGTCGCCGCGTGCGCCACACCCATGGCCGCCCGACCGAAGTGCCCGGCGATCAGGTCGTGCAGGATGCCCGGGTCGATCGCGTGCATGTCGGCCATGTCGGCGAGGTTCTCAGCCGTCCGGGAGCCGCCAAGCGCAGCGGCCATTGTCCCATGCATCGTCTCTTCGCGGCCAAGGCGCGCCGCCAGCCGGTCATAGGTGCCCGGCGCACTGAGGACCGGGAGTTCCATCCGCATGGCCGGCGAGTTCAGCGGACGCGCGGCATTCGTCATTGTGCCCTTGGTCTGCAGCGCGGCCGTGACCTTTGGATCGAAATAGCCGACGCGGGCGGCATCAGCCTGTGACGGCTCAAGCGTTCCGAACCGATTGATGTTGTCGGTTGGCGAATTCGGCCCGCGCGCCATGTCGCGGCCAGTCTGGACCGCATCAATCACACCGGACTGCTGGTGATAAGTGTCCCGTGCCGCGGCGTAATGCTGCGAAGTCCGCGCGAGCTGCGCGTCGAGCGCGTCGCGAATTGGCGTTAGCTCAGCGACAAGCGCGCCGCGGCCATCCGCCGTTGCCTTTGCGATCATCGTATCGATATTGACCTTGGCTCGGAATGCCTTCTCGACGTTGATGCCGGTCAGGTTCGGTGCCGCAAGATACGACCTGGCCTCGACAATTGCCGACCGGATTGGGTCGCGAATTGCCGCTTCACTGGCCTCGATCGGAGCGCGGATGGCCAGATCGGTCGGGACAGCCCCCGTGCTTTGCGCGAACCGGTCCGCCAGCGGCGAAATCGACTGGTTGGCGATCGAGACAGCCGGCGAAGGGTCGAACGCGCTCGTGTCGGCCTTCACCGGCGCATAGTTGGTGAAGGCATCCGCCGCGCGCTGGCTGCGCAGCAAGTCTTCGGTCTGTGCGGCCGTCAGCGTCGAACCTGATGCATCCTGCAGCGCGCCTGCCACCCGGTTGCCAGCGTCCATCTGCCGGCCGACAAGAAAATCCCGCGCGACCTGGCGTTCTTCGCCCGGCTGACGGATTGCTCCGGTGAGCATTCGCTGGCCGGCGTTGCCGAGCGCATCGGCAGCCGTGAACACGTCCTGGCCGTCTGCCCGGGCCGCCTCGACGGCTTGGGCGGCCTGTTCCGGCGTCATGCCGGCGCGGCGGAACACCTCGGCCAGCTTGGTCGCCGCGGCGCCGGTGGGATCGACGGCGGACAGGATCTTGTTGCCACCGAGAAGCCCGAACGTCTTGCCGGCAACCGGGAGCCCGACGCCCAGCAAACCGCCCAACATGGCGCTTTGGGCCGCGGCATCGATGCGCGACTCGTTCGGATTGTCGGCATTTGCAGCGCCCTGCACGCCGGCCATCACGGCATTGTCGAGACCGGATGCCCCGAGCCTTCCAACCAAGCCCCACAGCCCCGTAGCGGCTTCCGGGATAGCTTTCGCTGCTGTCAGTCCGACGCCTTCCGTCGCCAACGCCGGCAGGATGCTGGACGCCAGCGCGATCGCCATCGTGCGGTTCGGATGATCGCGCTCTTGCTGCGCGAGGCTTTGCCGCTCGATTTCTGCCTGCGTGTCGTAGGCCTGCTGGAACGGCTGCTGACCAGTGACAGATTGCGTCACGCCACGCATCAGTGCTTCAGCCTTGTCCCCCAGCCCGAAAGTGGTGTTATTCAGGATCGGCGCTGTGAACCCCGTGTCGGCCCCATTGGCGCGCGCGATCAGCGCGCGGTCCTGTACTTGCTGGTGATAGTCTTGGTCCGGCGTTTCGATCGACGAATTGTCGCGCTTGGCGTTAACTGGGGCTTGCCCCTTGCCGGGGTTGGGGATTTCGTCGAAGCCATTAGCATGATGAACAACTGCCCCCTCGGGCACGCTGCCGAAGGTGCCATCCGGGTTTTCGCCCGGCTGCAAATGCCGGGGCGCTGCCGGCGCAAACGCCGACCACGGCCCGACTGGTGCAACCTGAGGCGCGAATAGCTCCCATGGACCGGCCATTATTGCTGTTCCCAAGATGCCGGGTTAGACGGGTCTCCGCCCTTAAACCGGTAGCCGTCAATGACGGTCCCGATCTGCGGAGGAGTTACTGGCGCGGCTGAGGTGCCCGGAGCAGCCTTTTGCGGAGTCGTCAGCCCATTGATGTAGCTGAGCGATTTGGCAGCTGACGGCCCGAAAATCGGAAAATCCTGAGCGTTCGGCCCCATCGACTGATGCCATTTGCGTTGTAGTTCGACGGCCTTGGCCTGCAGATCGCGGGCCAGCACGCCCATGGCTTGCGCCCGGACGCTCGGGGAGGCGTTGACGTCCAAAGCTCCTTCAAGGGCTTTCCGCTGGGCTTCCGTGCCCGAGGATCCGGAATAGAACTTGGTGAGCTCTTCGACCAACGGCGTGCGAGCAGCCTCGAACTTAGCGAGCGCTTTCGAGTAAGGGCCGGCTGGGTTCCACGCCTGCTGCCCCGCGCCAAGAACCTCTTGCCAGCCCCCCGCGCCCAATTGCTGTTTTCCAAGCTCCTCAGATGCCCGCGCTGCTTCCTCCAGATGTCCAAGTGCCGTATTGGCCGCAAGGATCTGGCCACCGGTCGACGACGGGCTCGTGCCATCCGTGAAGTCCTTGATGGCAGCGCCACGCGCGGCCGAGACGGAGGCGTTGAACTGCGGATCGGCGGCGTAGACCAGCTTCATGATCATCTGGTCGACACCCTTTGTCGCGGCGTTGCCAGTGGGAACGGGCATATCGCCGCGGAGGATCGCCCGCGCCTGAGCGGCATAAGGACCCCATTGCGGATCGGCGCGCAGCTTGTCGAGATAGTCTTCGCCGGCGACGCGCGGTACGCTCATGGTCTGGGCCGTGTCGACGCCCTGCGACGGCTGCTGGACGGTTGCTTGCGGTGCGGCTGATGACGGTGGTCCCGGTACAGGTGCGGTCGGCGCAGCGCCCGGCTGCGGCTCGGCAGCGCCAAGCGGCGGGAGCGGTTGCGACGTGACCGCGCCCGGCCCCGGCTGCGGAGCGTTCGGCATCGCCGCAGCGCTCATGCCCGGCGGTATGTTCGCCGGCGGCTGGGGCATTCCGGGGCCGATCGGTTGGCCCGTCACCGGGTTGACCATCTGCTGGCCGGCGTCCATCGCAACGCCCTTGATCGGCGCCTGATAGATCGGCTGCACGGCACCGGTACGCTTGTTGATCAGCAGTGTCGTGCCGTCCGGCGTCGTCGTGACCTCGTTCTGCGGCATCATCTGCGATTGCACGATGCCCATCGCCATTTGCCGCGCCTGAGGCGGCAGTGACGGGTTCAGCGCTATGGCAAGCATCTGCGCATATTGAGGCGACTGACCGGGTTGCGGGCTCGGGTTCAACAGCGCCCGGGCCACCGGGCTGGCGGCAGCAGGCGCAGTCGGCTGGCCACCCGGCGCGTTCAGTGATGCCGCCCACTTTTGGTCCGGGCCCTCAATGCCGAACCGTTCGCCGTTGATGGCAGCGGTCTGCGGGCCACCGGCAAAACCGACCGTGCCCGAGGCATTGCCCGTGGCCAGGTTCGAGACGTTCGAGCCCTTGAGCGCCGCGGCTACCAGTGGCGAATAGGCGCTGAGCGCCTGCGGATTGCTCATGGCCTTATCGGCTGCAGCATAGGTCGACGCCGGGAAGTAATCGCCCTGTAGCGTCTGCGCGACCGTCTGTCCACGCGCCGCGGCGCGGTTGAAGATGCTTTCGATGAAAGCCTGCTGCGCCTGCTGGCCCTGGCCGCCGACCTCGGCTTGCGTGATGGCGGCAAGGCGCAATGCGACCGCTGGATCCTGCAGTTCCGGTTCGAATTGCTGGCGGACTCCGGCAAGGTTCGGTAGTGCGCCCGTGATGTTCGCGCTTGCCCGAATAGCATCCTGTCCGGCGCTCGGTGCCGAATTGCCGGGATTGGTGCCAGCCGGCATCGGCGCCGCCGTATCGTAGCCTGGCGTCGGAGTGCTCGCCTGCGGCGGCGGCGGGTTCGCGGGTGCTGCGCCCGGCTGCAGCTGTTGTTGGCCGGTCAACATGGCGATCATCTGCTGTGTGGCCGCGTTCCCGTTTTTGTTGATGACGTTTTCGTTGTTGGCGCCGACGAGCGCTTGGGCAAGTCGCGCCGCGCCCTGCCAAGGCGACCGAATCGGCGTCGTCTGCATGCCTTCCTGTTGCAACTGACGAGCGAGCGCCATTTGCGTCTCGTAATCGTAATTTGGCGCCCCGTTCGGGCTGGTCGTGAAATCAAGAAGGCCCATCGGTCAGACCTCCGTTGCCAGTTTGTAATCGACCGTTTTGAACCCGGCGAATTCACCAACAGCAGCTGGATTGACCTGTTCGACGTCTTGCGCCATGAGGCCGATCTGAACCGGGCCGCCCCAGATATAGCGATAGGAATAGACCGGCAGGCCATTGTCGAGCGTGCCGACACGTTCGATGTCGGTCTTGACGCGCTTGTCCGAGAGCAGGCCGAACAAGCCCGCGCCGTTCGCGCCTCTGGCGCCGATCGCGGCCCCGCCAAGACCGAACAGTCCGCCCATCGTGGCGTCGTATTGCTGCGTCTGGTCCTGATAGTTCTGCTCGACGAGGCCCGCCAAATTCGTCCCGGCCACATTGGTCTGCGGCGTCTGCGCCGTCTGACCGACGCCCGGCTGGCTGACCTGTGAGCCGGTCCGCAACGCGTTCAGTTCGTTAAGCGGCAGATTGTACTGCGTCAGGGCATCATTGACGGCTGTCTGGTGCCCCTGCAGGTACATGTTGTTGTAGGCATTGGACTTGTCGCGGTTGAACTCGTCCATCGCATATTCGTAGCCCTGCGATCCCGGCGTCAGGCCGCGGTTCATCAAGCTCTGCTGCAGGTTTTCGGACGCCTGATTGTACTGCGGGTCGATCGTGTTCTTGGCCAGCTGATCGAGCCTGCCCTCGTTGGCGCCATAGCTGAGGTCGATCGGCTGCGACAGCGTGCTGCCGACGTTCTTCAGCAGGTTGCCCTCAACATCGGCATTGCCCTGCGCGTTGCTGATGTTCGAGTTCACGAGGTTCTGCATCGGCTGCGACAGGGTCGTCGTGGCGGTATATTGCGGCGCGCCGGACGGTCCCGTGCCAGTCTGGTTGTAGTTGATCGAGCCGTAGGGCGTCACCTGGTTGACCATGTTGAGCCCGGTTTGGTAGTTCGCCGTCTGCTCATTGGATTTGGTCTGGGCAGCTGCCGTCGCATACGGATCAGGGGCTTGCGGAGCGTTCATCTGGCCGTCCTTATCAATCGCTGGTCCTGTCGCGTCAGGCCGTAGAGCACACCGTCTTCGTCGCCGAACTGCTGCCGGAGCAGTCCTTCCCAACGGAACCCGGCCTTCTCCAGCCCTTTGCGCGCACGAACATTCGAGGTGCGGGTGACGGCGGTGACCCGCGCAACATTGAGACCGTCAAAGCAGATGCGGGCCATGTCCCGCGCGTCGGCCAACCGCAGCCGCTCGCTGGCGGTGAGCGTCAGATGCACGTCATGACCGGTGTAGTTGTTCAGCACGACAGCGAGCCGCGGGAACCCAGCATCGGCCGCCACATAGCCGCAGAACGGCGGTACGATACGGATCCCAAGCGCCTGCTCGATGATCCATTTCGCCACCTCGTCGGCGCGGATCATCCGAGCGGACTGCCCGGTTCATAGAGCAGATCGATCGACGAATAGCGGAAGTCCGGCGCCGAGGTCTGATTGATCTGGATCTGCAGGATGGGCGCGACATAGACGCCGTTGGCCGGCGCGCCCATCCACACGGATTGGTCCTTCACACCGCCCGGCCAGATCGATTTCCCCCAGATCGCGGAGCCCCACAACGTGCTCGTCGCAAATGCTGTCGAATTCTGTGCCGAGGCCGGATAGGTCGTGGCGAATTCGGTGTTGATCGTCAGCTGCAGGTTCACGCTGAAATCGGCCTGAACATAGGGTTTGGCCATCTTGATCTGCTTGCGCAGGCCGGGCTTGTCGAGCGCCGTGAACTTCTGAAAGATCGTGCAGATGTATGGGCTTGTGTCGTCCTTGCCGCCGACCTCGGCTTGACAAACCCGACCATCAGATGTGCCGAAGAACAGCTGGTTGTTGTAGACGCCGAAGCAGTTGGCATCCCAGCCGACATAGCGCGCCCAAGCTCCGGTGCGCGCGTTGACGACATATTGCGTTTTGGTCGGCGATTGGTTCTGCGGCAGGCAGACAATCCCCATGCTTTCGAGCGGCCATGTCGACAACTGCCAGCCGTCAACATTGCCATAGGTCAGAACCGACTTGCGCCATTCGGGCGCGATCGGCAGCGTCACTGCGGCATTCTGCAGCGCCAGCTGATCAAGCTGCATGGCTTTCGACAACGGCACGATGCCGTCCTCGGTCATGATCGCGAGATCCCCGCCCGCCTTCATCAGGCAGCGCCGGCCGAGCGGGCGCGAGACCTTGTAGACGCCCGACAGCGCCCAGGTCGTCGAGTCGCCCGGATAGGCGCCGGAATAGATCGCGACTTCGCCCTCCGACGAGATGAACACGCAACTCTCATAGGTGCCATTCGTGGTGACGACAGCCCAGGTCCCGCCGCACAGCAGGTAGCCGCCGCGCGTGAACACCGACGTGAGCGGAAAGATCGTCGCCGCGCCGCCGATGCTGTCGAGCGGCAGGTACCAGGCGTTCATGCTGTTTGACTGGACGCCATAGATCCGGTTCTTGTAGGCCCAAGCGAAGGCAAATGGCCCGTTTGAGTCGAGCCCCGTGATAGCCGGGCTCGTGCTCCAGGACGACCCGCTGAAAATCTGCGCAGGATCCGACCCGTTCAGTGCCATCAGGAACTGGCCGCCCGTGCCGGTGAACTGCAGCGAATGCATCAGCTTGGTTTGCAGCCCGGACACGGCCGGCGAACCGACAGTGCCGCCGCCGGTCACGTCCCAGATCTTGCCGCCGCCGGCCGCGAACAGCTTCGTCAGCGCGCCGTTGAGATAGGGCATCAGCGTCGTGACGGACGATCCCATGCCCTTTGCATAGGTCGTCGAGCCGCGCCGAAGCCTGATATAGTCTAGCTGCGGGAACACGTTTTCCAAGAGAAAGGCCGTCCCGTCCGGTGCGTCGGCCAGATTGGCGCCGACATACCATCCCTTGGTTGGCGCTTCGATGCCGGCCGGCAACGAGACGGCGCCACGCCCTTGCGACTTTGTCCGAAGCGGCTGGATCATGTCACCACCACATCAGGAAGTTCGCCGAGGCCGTCGCGGCCGGCGTATAGATGATCACGATGATGCCTTGCGCACCTACGCCACCGTCAGAGTTGGATGAACTGCCGGCGCCACCGCCGCCACCGCCACCGCCATATAGCCCACCAGCACCGCCAACTACGCCCGTTATTCCAGTTCCAGCGCCACCTCCGCCACCGCCGCCAGAGCCATGAGAGCCGTCGTACTCAGTTCCAGCCCCACCGGGGTTGCTCAGTGTCCCGCCCGCGCCGCCGGACCCGCCATCACCGGCGCCGCCAGCGCTTGTACTGGTGCCCGCTATGCCGGTTCCGCCAGCGCTGCCGGTCCCCGCGCCCGCTCCTGCAGCACCTCCGCCCCCGCCACCTGCTGTCGATGCCGTGCCGGCCGCCGTGCCGCCCGTCCCGCCGCTGGCGGTCGATGTGCCGATGCAGCTGCCCGCCGCGCCGCCCGTCCCTGCTGTCGTACCAGAGCCTGCGCCGCCACCCTTGGCCAGCACGCCTGTCGCCGTACTGGCCGGCGCAGATGACCCGGTATTGACTATCCAGGTATCCCCGCCTGTTCCGGGAGTGCTGCCGTTTGAGCCTGCGACGCCGCCCGCCCCGATCTGACAGGTGTAAGCAGTGCTGGCGGAGAACGTTGCCGCGCCTGTGATGACGGCCCAGGCTCCGCCGCCACCGCCTGCGCCGCTTCGGTCTGCAGATCGGCCGACACCGCCCGCGCCGCCGCCGATGCATTCGATTTTCGAGCCGGCCTGAACCCAATCCGACGGGAAGGTGTAACTCGTCCCTGACGTTACGAAAACGACTGTCGCCAGCACATGGCGATCGACGGGAAGGGGATGGTCCTTGGAGTGGACTTCGACCACGTGGGTCTTGGTCCAGCCGTTGCCATCAGGAAACGGCGTCCAGCTTGCGACCGAGACGAGCGTCAGCGCGCCGATCGCGAGCAGTTTCAGGCGGCGGACAAGAGGCCCGGATCCACGCTTCGGGATCTTAAGAAACCGCCGCTCTGTCATGGCGCCACCGGCGCGCTGAAGGTCTTGGCGCCCGGGTCATAGGTCCAGCCGATCCCCGCATCGATGCCGGTGATATCGACGAGGATTGCGCCCGCCGGCGCAGCAGCCGTCGCCGCATCGGCCATGATCACATTGACCACAATGAGCGTGATCGGATCGACGACCGCGGCGATCACTGCTGCCCCACGGCGATGACGTCCCAGAACGAGTCCTGCGCGTTCCACACGCAGCCGACATAGAGCACCTTCGAAATCACCGTCGTCGACGGCAGCGTGACGCCGACAGCGCGATAGCCGCCGCTCGTGGTCGTCCAGGTCAAGGCACGGGCCGTGCCATTATCCTTCAGCCGCAGCAGCAGCTTCTGTCCATCGGTTGGCGTCCCGGAGGGCGCCGCAATCGTGGCCGCCGCCGCCAGCGCGGTGACGGTGTACATGTCGCTGGTGTCGCCTGCCGGCGTGATCGTCGAGCCGGAGGCGGTCGTGCCGGTGCGCTGCGTGATGCGCTTGTTGGTGAAGGTCTGCGTCGCCGCCAAGCCGGCAAGCGTGTCGCTGGCACCCGGCAGGGTGAACGTCGCCGTGGCGGACCCGACCAGCGTCGTCGTGAATGCGCCCGACAGCGACAGGCCGGCGCCATCTGTGCCGCCAAGGGTCACGGAACTGTTGGCCGTCAGCGTCTTGCCGTCGGCGATCGTCAGCGTTGATCCGCTTGCCGGCTGGGTCAGCGCGACCTTGTTGATGCTGCTTGCCGTCGCTGCGCCAAGGCTCGGCGTCACCAGCGCCGGTGACGTCGCCTGCACGATGGCGCCGGTGCCTGTCGTCGTGTTGCCGAGGGCAGTAACAGTCCCCGACGTCGGCAGCGTCAGGTTCGTATTGGCGGAAACGTTCAGCGTGACCGTGAACGCACCCGAGACCGAAAACGCGCCGCCAAGCGAAACAGCCTGGCCGCCGATCTTGGCGACCGTAAAGGCGCTGGCCCCGTCGAAGGTCAGATCGCCGCCGGGCGTAAACCCGCCAAGTGCGCCCGCGGTGTTGAGCTGGATCTGCCCAGACGTGCCGCCGGGCGTCGCCGCCGCCGTCGGTGTTCCCCATGTGCCGTCACCGCGCCAGAACGTCGTGTTCGACGCGCCGGTCCCGCTGTTCAGCTTCGATACCGGCAGGTTGCCCGTCGTCTGCGTCGTCAGGTTCACCAGCCCCATGCTGCCGGCGACGGCCGCACTCAGTGTCGCCCGCCGCGTTGTGCCGGTCGCCGGGTCCCACAGCGGGATCAGCTCATTGCCGGTGATCGCAGCGTCGGCGGGGAGCTTGTTGATGGTGATCGTCGACATCAGTTCGTCACCAGATACTGGCCGAGGTCGTCGACCACGTTCGGGCCCGTCAACTGGCCGACGTAGCTGTCGCCGAACTGGGTGCCGGTGGAAATCGACATCTGGATGATGCGTTCGGTGTGCTCGCTGCCGGCGAGGCGGTCGAAGGCCATCTCGTAGGCGCGAAAGTCCTCGGCATAATCGAGGCCCTTCGCGGCCTTCACCTTCCACAGTGTGCCGAGCATGATCAGCCGTTCCGGCAGCCGCGACGTGTCGGCATTCGAGCCCCATTCCGCCTTGGTCGCGCCGGTTCCACCATCCACGATCCAGTTCCTGGAATGGTAGTAGTAGGAAATCGTCTCGCCGATCGCAGGCGCCGGATAGAATTCGATCTGCGTCGCATTGGCCATGCGCCAGAAGGACGGCGCGACGCCTGCGCCGATCAGCTTCAGCTGCAGGAACACTTCCTCGTTCATCGGCCCGACCAGGGGCCTCGTCGGATAGGACGACGATACGAATTGCTCGGACGGCCACAGGTTGCCGAAATCGGCTGGCAGCGTGAACAGCGTCGTCGCGCCGTCGCCGGTAAAGGTCGCCGGCGGCGTCGATTTCAGCGCCTTCCACCACCAGCGCTCTGTCAGGTCGTCGCCGATATCCTGCGCGAACGCGACCATCTGCTGAACGGTCGCGTCCTGCGATGTGAAGGCGTCATTCGTCGTGCCGAAGCCGGCCCGCTTATAGGCGCCCTGGATGATCGTCAGCAGGCTCACGGAAGCGCGCCCTCAAGGCCTTCGCGCGCCACCTTCGGCGGTCGGCCCGGTCCGCGCCGGTCTGCCGAGGATGCCGCCAGCTGCGCCTGCAGCTCGGCGATCTGGGCCTGCAGCTCGTCGACCTTCGCCGTCATGTTCTGGCCGCCGGCCAGCCACCGCTGCGCCTTCTGCTGCAGTTCGCGCGCATAGGGCACGCGCGACAGATGCGCATCGGGACAGGCGACGAGGTTCTCGACGGTGAAGATGTTGAGCGCCTCCATCTCCATCACCTGGCGCTTGGAGATCACCGGCCATTCCTTCAGCGGGAAGCCGCCGGAGAAGCGGTCCTCGGACTGATTGGCCTTCCACGTCTTGTAGGCGTGCGCATGTTTGCGGCGAATCTCGTCCGTCACCGGATGCACCGGCCGGTTCAGCGCGTCACCGGGCACGAGCTTGTAATAGACCTCGACATCGTCGACGACGAGGCGGCCCTCGGCCTCGGTCTTGGCCGGGTTTTCCAGCTGGATCATCGAGAACACGATGGTCGTGTTCGGATCGTCGCCGTCGTGCACCTTGTCCGGGCCGCCGCCGAATTCCGCGATATGCTCTGTGAACATCGGTCACCTCATATAAAAAAGGGGCGCCCCAATGGCGCCCCTCTGGTCTCGATTGTTGGCGTCAGGCTTTGGGCGCCGACGCCGGCTGCACGCTTTCCAGCACCTTCACCCGGGCGTCGAGCCCGTTGACTGCGGCGGCGAGTGCGTGAAGTAGCTCTTCCGTCACCAGCGGCACGTCGCGGCCAGCTTCACGCGCGTCGGCGATTAGTTTCTCGATATCCTCAATCATCGATCAGCCTCAGTTCGTCTTGTCGAGATACGGCCACTTCAGCAGCGCCTCGACGTACCCGTTGGAAGTCACGTTGATGTTGGAGCCGTTCGCCGTCGCGTTGGCCGACATCGTGATGGTGTAGTTGCCGGACACGCCCTGGATGGACGTGATCGTGGTCGATGCCGGGATGCCGGTGCCCGAGATCGTCTGGTTCGGGTAGATGCCGGCGATCGAGGTGACGTTCGTCAGCTGGTTCGACCCGTTCACCGTCGTGGCATAGAACGAGTTGTTGGCCGCGGTGATCGTGATGCCGGATCCGGTCGCGGTCGCCGCCAGGGACATCGTGACGGCATTGCCGTTGATCTCCTTGACGATGGCACCCGTTGCGATGCCCGTGCCGGACAGCGTCTGGCCGACCGTCAGGAACTTTGCGCCGCTGACGTTCGTGAGCACGGCCGACCCGTTGGTCGTGTTCGCGGTAAAGGTCACCGATGTCCGCGCCACATACAGGCCGCTGATCAGCTTGGAGCCGACCGTTGCCGAGGCCGGCGCGCCGATCTGGCTGGCCGTGGTCGTGGTTTCTGCCAGGTTGCCCTGCGCCGCGGTCGAAACCGCATTCACAAGGCTGGAGCCAGCCCGCTGGACCCAGATACCGTAGAGGCCGACCGCCGGGAACACGTAGGAGAACGGCCGCGGCGACTGGGTCTTGAGCTCGCCGACGACGCCGCCGAGGAAGAAGGTGCCGAAGCTCATGCCGCGGTCGGAGGTCGACGTCAGGCACTGGATGGCCTGGTAGCTGTTGTCCCAGACCAGCCCGTCGCCCTGATTGAGGGTCAGCGGGGCGGAGGTCACATCGAACATCAGGTAGACGAACTCCGCCTCGCCGTCGCCGGCGAAGACCTCTCCCGGTCGCCATTCCTGATAGGGGAACTGCGAGTTCGAGGCAAAGGGGCCGGCCGGCGCATAATCGCGGACGCCGATCCCCTCGTTCTGGAAAATGGCAATGGTCATTGGAGGATCCTTTCAGGCCAGCGTTACTGCCAGAGCACCGCGTTGAGGGACGGGTTCATGCAGACCAGGTTGCCGGCCCACGCGAGGATGCGCACGATTGCGTCCTGATTGACGTTCGACCGGTCGCCGCCGATCACCGAATAGTTCCGCTCCGGAGCGACGACCAGGCTGTAGGTCTCCGGGTTGAGGAAATAGGCGGTATTGGTCGGGATCTGGCCGTTGTAGCCGCCGTCGAGGATGACGCGGGCCTTCTTGCCGGCGCCGTAGTAGGCGAGCGACGTGAAGCCGGCGCCTGCGTCGCCGTCCGGATCCTCGGTGATCCGCTGGATGCCCTGCAGATAGGTCAGGAACGCCGTGTAATAGTTGGTGTCGCAGACAATCTGTTCGATACCTTCGCTGTCACGCTTGGCGCCGAGGGTGGCGGTCGCGAAATACGAGGCGATATTCGACGAGGTCACCACGCCGCGCGAGTCGGTGTTGGCGTTGATCGACACGTTGCGCCACCACGGATAGGCCGAGCGGTCAATGCCGCCGTAAATGCCCGTGGTCGGCGTCTTGGCGATGGCTGCATTGAGGCCGGTCAGCTGCTTGCCGCTCCAGCCGGTGCCGTCCGAATAGACGGCCGCCGACATATAGTTGCGGAACGTCTTGATGGCGTTGTTGGTGCGCGCGGTGACGAGCTTGATCTGCGCCGCCTTGCCGGAGTTCTGGATTTTCTCCAGTCCAGAGACGGTGACAGCAATCGACGCCTGCTTCAGCGGCACGCGCATCGCAGTCATCGTGTCGTTCAGGCTGATATTCAGGGGTTCATAGCCGGAATACCACATGAACGTCTGGTTCATGGCATAGGCGAGCTCCTCGACGATCTCGCGACCGCCTTCGAAATCCCGCTTCATGCCGCGCTTCTCGATTTCCTTGAGCAGCGCGTTGTTGTTCGAAATCAGGTCGTTCAGCTCGCCGGAGCGGGCCTCGAGCGTGGTGGTGACAAGATCACCCCAGTCGACATTGACGTTCAGCGGAGATGCCATTGGCTGTTACCTCAGACGTTGCCGCCGGCGAGCCGATCGAAGATCGCCTCGGTCACCTTGTGCGGCGGCAGATTTTTGGGGAGCGCGGGCGTGGTCACAGGGACGCGGCCGTTGGCGGGAGCGCCGACGACGGTCTTGGCAGCAGCCTTCGCTTGAGTCGCGGCGGCGGCGGCCCTGGCCTGCGGATTGGCCTGCGGAGCGGTGTCGCGCATGAGGATGGCCCGGATCTCCGGGTTGGCCCAACAGGCGCGGTCATAGGCGTCCTGCAACGTCAGCTTCGGATTGGTGGCGATGAGTTGCCCCATGTCCGCGCGCACGTTGTCGAAGAAGCGGTTTTTCGGATCGGTTGCGAATTGCCGGATGGCGTCGCTGACTTGACGCTCGGCGAGGACCTGGTCGACTTCCCGGCGGACATCCGGCGGCTGCTGAGGACCGCGCTGTGGAGTGCCCGCGACCGGCTGTTGAGGGCCGGCCCCACCTTTGCGGGCCTGATAGGCTTGGACGAACTGGTCGGTCGTCGCGCCGATATTGGCAAGGACGCGCTCGATCGCGGCGAACGGATCGCGCCGCAGCAGGTTCTCGATGCCGACATATTGCTCGAGCGCGGCCGGTAGCGTTGTCCCGCCGCTTTCGGCCATTCGAACATATTGATCAAGGCCCGAATACTTGCGGAACCCGGCGTCGATTTCCTCCTCGCGCTTGGCGACGGCCTCCTTGACCTCGGGCGGCAGGGCATCGAACGCCACTTTGGCCGCGGGCGCCCATCCTGCAGGCGGCCGATGCGTGGTCTGGGTCGCCTGTTCGGGCTGTGCCTGTTGCTGCTCGCCTGCCGCCGGGGGCTCGGCCTTCTGCGATTGGCCTTCGACTGGCTTGAACCGCCCCTGCACGTCACGCGCGCGCTCGGCAGCGGTCTTTTCAGACTTCGCCTCGTGCGGCACCACGTCGTCGGCCAGGCCGCCAGCCTTGCGCTCAAGCTCGTCATAAGCCCGCGCCGTGATGTCGGTCGGCGTCAGGACACTATCGGTCGTCGTCGCGTCCTGAGGTGACGCAACGTCCAATTCGTCAGCCATGTTGACCCCTTAGAGGATGACGCCGCTCTCGACAGGCGGCAAAGAGCTCTCAGCCGCCGGCGCCGGCCGGTAGCCCTGTTCCAATTTCGCGTAGGCTTCTGCGACCTGGTCTTCGGTCACGAACGTGTCGATCGGCGCTTTCGGCTCGATCCGCTCGTCGCCGAGGATGTGATAGCCGGCGCGCCGCACGTTCCGTTCGTAGGCGCGTTTCGACGTGACGATTTCGCCGTCGAGCATCGACTGGAATTCGCAATTGTCCGAGATGATCATCGGCATCGGCAGGTCGGACCGCGCGGACGACCTGACCGGCAGGCACGCGAGTGGCCAGGGCTCATCGAGCCGGTGCCAGCCCGGACACATGCGGCATTTGCGTTCAGCCATTCGGCGGCATCCCCTGCGACTGCTGCGCCTGCATGGCGGCCTGCATCTGCATTTTCTCGATATCCATTTGGTGCTGGCGTTCGGCGATCGCCATGTCGCGCTCCGCCTTGCGCCCGGCAACATGGTGATCGAGCGCCGCCTGCTGCACCTCGAGCTGCGCTTTGGTCTGTTCGGCGTTGGCGCGGATCTGCGACGTGGCAATCGTCGCCTTGGTCTTGGCGGCCTCAGCCTGTGTCTTCAACACCTCGTCGGGCGACGGTTGCGGCGGCGGCTTCGGCTGGCTCAACTGCGCCTGCATCTGTTCAAGCGTGGTTTCGATCGTCTCTTCCAGTTCGCGACCCGTGCGGAAGGCGCGCACGCCGAACAGCATCAACTGTGCCGCGAGCGGCCCCATCATCGGCTCCTGCTGGATGATCGGGCCCCAGGCCTGGATGAACTGCGTCATCGTCGAGACGAATTGCGCCCGGTCCTGCTTCTCCTGGCTTTCGTTGCTGGCAATCGTCGAGTCGGTCTCGACATCGACGAGGTAGCGCCGCAGCACGCCATCCTTCAGCAGTGTCTCGACCTGCTCCTGCGTCGGACCGGGGTTCGGCGGCGGCTGCGGTGCCGGCGGCGGCTGGACGCCGGTATATTGCGCCTGCGCCGCCTGCTGCTGCCAAGCCTGATAGGCGAGCGCGGCCTGCTGCTGCAGCTGCTGCACCTCGGCGTCGGTCGGCACCTTCATGTTCGAGATCTTGACCAGCGTCGACACTTGGAACTGCGTCGCCATGATCTCCGCCGCCATGCGGAAACAGTCGCGCGCCACCCGCTCGATTTCCGCCTGCCGCTCCCGGACGCGGATCGAGCCCCATTGCGCCTTGATCGATTGCGCCGTCGCCGTCTCGGATGCCTCGGTGTCGCCGCGCAGAATGTCGCTGATGCCGGTGATCTGGTAGATGTCATCGATCAGCTGCTTGCGGAGCTCGATGCACTCGCGAATGATGGTCGCGATCTGCTCCACCGGCAGGAACACCAGCGGCGGACCGTCATTGCCCGCAATCTTAAACGCCGCCCATGACTTGACGCCGATGGCGACATTCTCGACGCCCGGCTTTAATGCCCGCTCGATTTCCGGATAGGCCTCGCCGGACGGACCGGCCGGATAGAAGCCGACGACCTTCAGCGACTGCGTCAGGCTTGCGATGCGCGCCGTCAGCGTGTTGATCTCGGCAACCTGGTCCTGGTAAAAAACATAGTCCGGTGTCGGCTCGATCGATCCGTTGACGCAGGTCCCATAGGCCGGCTTCGGCGTCGGGAAAAAGCCGGTCACCTTCAGGTGCGGTTCCGATTCCTCAAGGACGAAATCATAGCCTTGCGCCGCCCAGATGACCTTCTCGTGGGTCCGGTCCCAGATCTCGTAAATGACGGCTTTGGCGTCGGCGCTGTCGTTGTTGGTGCGCTTGCCGTTCACGTCGTCATCGCCGGCCTTGGCGTCCCGCGGGATCTCGCCGGCGATTTCTTCGCTGAAGCGCGATTTCAGGTCATCGAGCCCAAGGTATGACCGGTAGGCGATCCACGGCAGCTCTTCCCATGACCGCGCGACGGGAACAATGAAATCCTCGCGATGGATCCAGTCGAGCCGCACGTGCTCCATGGCGAGCGTCTCGGACGGCTCGGCCTCGTCGCCGACGTCCTGCTGTTCCTCCGCCTGTTCCTCCGCCGCGACCGCCTCAGCGCCGCCTTCTGCGAAATCATCGATCGGTTCCGGCGCTTCGGCGGGCTCGAAAACCGGCTCGTAGCGCAGCCGCGGGATACCGCGCGCATAAAGCAGATAGTCGTCGCGGATGCCCTTGAAGCGCGTGTCCCAGTCGCTGAGGTCGGCATTGCACGACAGGGCGCGCTCAAGCAGCACCGTCGCCAGCCGCACGACCGGATCGCCGTCGCGCCAGCGCGATTGCACGACCGGCTTGGGCGGATGCGCATAGATCGAGGGCTGCAGCGTCTGGATGGTCGACCAGAAGATCTGATATTGCCGCTGCTCGTTCTTCTGCTTGCCGGCCTCCTGCTGATAGAGCCGCTGGATATCGCTGCAGCGCTTGCGATAGGCCTCGGCGTCCTTCTGCGCGACCCGGATGGCGTTCAGCCATTGCGTCGCGTCCTTGCGCATGGCTCCGCCGTCCACGGCATCGTCATCCGTGGCAGCAGCCGTCATGTCGCTCATACGCGGGTGATCCCTTTCGGCCGTTCATTCAGGTCGAAGAACTGATCCCAGGTCAGTTCGTTCAACGGCACTCCGATCGGCAGCGGCGGCGCCGGCAGCTTCGGCGTCATCGCGCGCCAGGCCATGGCCAAGTAGCGGAACGCGTCGGCGGCGTGGCTCGTCCAATCGTGGCGCGGCTTGTCTTTGAACGCCTTCAGTTTGTCGTCAAAATCCGCCCGATATTGCCTGAGCGCTTCCAGCCCTTGCGCCGTCCGCGTTGCATCAAACCAGCAATTCGCCAGCGTCAACCGCGTGGCGTTGATGCCGTCCATCAGCCCGTGATCGGGCACAAGGACCGGCCGGCGGCCCAGCGCATGCAACGTCTCAATGCGCGTCCGGCCTGTGCCGAGTTCGCGCACCTTGGCGTCATGCGGCACCCAGTCGTCCGCGTATCGATAGCCGCGCTCCCGCAGCACGCCGGCGTAGTGATCGAGGCCGACGTTGTTCGATTCGTAATAGTCGACGACGCGAACCTCGTTGCCCGCAACCTGAAAAAACCAGATCGCGGTCGAGTCGCCGACGCCCAGATCCCACGCGGTATGAACCGGCAAATCCGGGCTGACCGGAACGTCGCAGATGCGTCCGGCGCGTTCGGATGCGGCAATCTCCCGCGCGTAATAGGCTCCGATGATCGCAGCATCGAACGAGCACTCGAATTCCTGCTCGTACTGCTCCGGCGTCATGTCACCGCGCGCGGCATCCAGTTCCGAGATCGGCAGAATGCCCGTCTCGGATGCCTTGAGCATCAGGGCGAACCAGTCCGGATGCGACCGCGCCATTTTCCACAGGCGCCAAAATTCATTCTTTCCCTTTGGCGTGCCGATAAACGTTGCCCATCCCTGGCGATCCGCCAGCATTGGGCGGATGACTTCGCCGAAAACGCCCGCGCGCATGTCGGCAAACTCGTCGAGCACCACGCCATCGAGATAGGCACCGCGAAGGCGGTCCGGGTTGTCAGCCCCATGAATGCGGATGCGCGATCCGCCCATGAGCTCAACCCAGAGCTCGGCCTCGTTCTTGTCGATCGTGATCGGCAGGCTGTAGCGCTTCAGGTATTCCCACGCGACTTCCTTGGCCTGCGCCAGGAATGGGGCAACATAGGCGAACCGGCCATGGTCCTGTTTGAGCCCGGAGGCCCGCCGCACCAGATCGTTGATCGTCGCAACCGTCTTGCCGCAGCGGCGATGCGCGACAAGAACCGACCAGCGCTTGCCGCGATAGTGGAACGGCTTGAACTGGTCGCGCGGCCTATACGGAATGACGATCCGCTTCAGTCCTGCCACGTCACCGTCACTTGACCATCAAGCTCGACACGCTCCTTGAACATGCCGATGTGCCTCCCGAGATCCACCAAGGATGCACGCTTGTCATGCAGCTTGAACTTGATCTTTCTGACGACGCGAGCATCTTCGCCGCGCCCGTCGACAAAATCCTCAACCGTCACCTCGGCAATGGCTGAGGCCTGGTCCCTTGAGAGCTTCGAAAGATCGACGAACGGATCGCCGTTTGATCCGATCGTGATGTAATCGAGCATGTTGGCGAACCCGATCTTCGCCAGCTCCTCGACGATGCGCTCGGCAGTCACTCCGACACGCTCGGAAATCACTTGCTGGCGTTCTGCAATCGCTTTGGCGACCGGAGTTTTCCGGACCAATTGCCGACCGATGTCCGATGCCGTCTTTGCGCTGTAGCCGGCCCTGATTGCCGCCTGCGTCGCATTCAAATCGACCATGTATTCGTCGATGAAACGCAGCTGTTTCGGGGTTAAGGCCATGATTTCACCTCGCGGTAATTGAGGCCGCGGAAATTCGACAGATTTTCTGGAGATCGCCCAACAAAAATGCCGCTCGGCATCTGAACGCGAAGCGGCACGCTGTTTTTATTGCGCAACTGCGCAGGAAATTCAAGCGGCCCGTCCCGGTGGCTGGAGTTTTTTCGCTCCAAATCCGAAATGCTGGGCGAAGGCGGTCAGCACGGCGCGTAATTTCTCATGCCGGCCATAGTCGCAGTCTAGATCCTGCAGGCAGACCGCATGGAGGATCGACAGCCCGGCGGGGCCGGCAGCCCTGACAGCAAGGGTCTGGGCAGTTGTCCTGCGATCATCCAGAGCTCGAGCGGCGTCCGGGTCGCCGTCGGGGCCGGGACCGGCGAGGGCGCCGAGCCTCTGCGCTGCAACGGTCTCCCGCGGCAGGCCCATGGCTCGGCGGCACCGGTCATCCAGGATGGCGTATTCGAGGCCAGCGCTGAGCTGCTGGTCGGAGATGACGCCGGTCAGGTTGAGCCGCCCAAGAGAGCTGCCCCACAGCCCGTGCTGCGCCTCATGGCGCGCCAGAGACCGCATGCGGGCGATGTCTGCCGGCCCATAGAGCGATTGGGCCGCGTCGACTGCTGTGGCGCGGCTTAGCTGGCCACTGGGCGTGCGAATGCCTGGCTTCCGTTTACGTCCTCGTTTGGCCATCAGTCCCTCCTGCTCGACTGGCACGGGCAGGCGGGAAGGTCGATTCAGTGCAGCACGGCAGAAATGGCTGATTTGGTGGATAATTGTCAAATGAGGTAGCGAAGTTGAAATAGGGGATTATGCGAGATACATCGAAATCCCGCTTTATTTTCGAATTTCATTATATAAATCATATATATATTAGATATTAGAGAATTAGAGATATATACCATACCTTCTATATGGTTGTAACAATTTATATATATACAACCATATAATTTTGTTCTTATATACGTAACAATTTTGCATTTCGATCAAGATATTGATTTATATAATAAAATAACAAAAAAATGCGGGAAATCCCGCATTCCCGCATTCTCGCTTTCCCACGCTGAAATGCGCTTTACCCACGTAAAAACACGTATTCAACCGCCTCCCGTCCACGCTCGCCGTGGCGCGCCTTCCTCTGGTCAATCGACCCACCGGCTTTCAGCGTGTCCAGGATGCTGTCCATGGTCATCTTGTTATAGCGGCCCTTGAGCCGCTGATAGAGATTGCGCCGCGTGATCAGGCGCGCCTTCCGGATGATGCCGAGGACATGCAGCATGTCCGCCTGATGCTGGGTGTCCGCCATGTTCTGGCGCAATTCCTCGACAAAACCATCCATCGCCCAAGTGACGAAATCGGTCGCCCAATCCACATCGTCCGCCTCGATCCGGCAGGCGATCATCGAAGACGGATGCCGGCCGCAGGCGAGGATAAGCGCCACGCGGCGGATCATTTCCGCCGACCGGCTCCAGATCTCGAACAGCGGGTCGTCGTCTGACCGCCGCAGCATGTCCTCCTGCTGCAGTCTGGCCGCGCGCAGGAGGACATCGGCGTCCGGTGTCGTCGGAACGGTGATCATGGTCGGCAGCGTGATGTTCGACGCATAGAGCGCCGACTGCGCGAACTGGTGGCGCTCGTCATCGAAACACATCAGACCGAGACAGCGCGCGACCAGGTCGGCCGGCACCTCGTCGGCCGGCAGGACATCCTCGCGCCATTCGCCGCGCACATGACGCGGCAGGACGAGGAAGCGGTTCAGGAAGCCGTTGGCGACGTTCCTGCTCTTCATCTGCTCGCGGAAGGCCGCCGGCGTGGTGGCTCCCAGAATCGAGACCCACGGCCGGTGGATGGCCTCGCCATCGCGCATCGTCGTCGTGTCGGTGCGAAAGTCGCCGGCGTTGCGCCCCCAGATGCTGCAATAGGCCTCCAGCATCGAGGCCTCGGAATTCGACGATTTCGCATTGTTGAGCTTGCGCAGGACCGAGGCGATTTCGTCGATGATCTGCACCTGTGCCGGCTGCCGGCCAAGCCACATGCCGAGAGATGCCGCCGACGAGAAAGCCCCGCGCACCATCGCGCTTCGTCCAACCGCCTCCAGGATCTGCCCGACGGCCTCCTGGGGTCGATCCTTGCCGCCGCCGGTACCGGCGATCAACAGGCAATAGAGATGCGTGCCTGTCCGTGGCGTGCCCGTGTAGACCTGCCGGGCGACCAGCGCACCGATGGTCACCAGGGCAGCCGCGACGGCGAACAGGCGCACCGGCCGCGGCGAGGTGGCCTCGATCCAATCGGCGATTTCGCCGACCAGCCCCGGCGGGCGCAACAGCGCGTCCGGGCAGTCCGCCAGTTCGACGACAGGCTCGGCATCTACCTCAGATTCGGGATCCGCCCCGATCGCGTCGAGCTGCCGCGCCAGGTCCTCGCGCCGCTCGGCTGTTGCCGCATCCTCTACCGGCTCCAGGGCGGCGCGCGGGTGCGCCATGCCGGCGGCAAGCCCGCGCTCGAGCGTGCCGAGGGTCTTCTTCGGGTCCTTCCAGCCGGCGACCGCCGCCGTCAGCGCCGCGCGCGCCTCAGCCGCCGACAGCCAGCCGGCGCCGACCACCGTGCCGACCTTGAAGGCGCATTCGTTCAGCGTGGTGTTGCGCGCCCCCGGCGGCGTCCCGGCAAGTACCCGCGCCTCCTCCTCGAGCGCCGCCCGCGCGTAGGCCTCCTCGCGCGTCCCCGGCTGCGACGGCCGGGCGACAGGCGTCGGCGGGATCACGCGTTCGACTCGCCGGGCCGTCAGGATCTCCAGGAGCCACGGCGGGAGGTCCGGCGCGGCCGAGATCTCCGGACCATCCAGCATCTCATACCGGCCGATATCGATCTCAGATCCGGGCCCGAGGACATAGCCCCCGATGCCGCGAAGATCGATGCCGCTCTCTTCTTTCGGAGGGATCGATCCCCGACCGTTGCCGAGATCGACCCCGGCCGGGCGCCGGAAATAGCAATGCCAGCCGCCCGACGGCGTCTTGACGATCGGAATGGCCTCGATGTCATAGTCATGCTCGAAGCACGCCTGCCGGAACCATTCGATCCCGTGCGCCTGCCCTTCCTGCTTCGGCGCGTCGCAATCAATGACGAACCACGGCGTCTTGCCGATATGCACCCCCGGCGCTGCGTTCGGCCAACGACGCCAGAAGGCCTCCACCGACGCGCGCCGGGACGTGGCCTGCGCCGTCCACATCACCCCCGGACAGGGCTTCTTGCGCAGCGGCTCGCCGTCACTGTCCATGCCCGCGGTCTGGCACGGGAACACCGGAATGCCGGCGTCCGCCAACGCAAGGGCGGCGTCCAGGTTGCTCATGTCCATACTCAGAACGGCGCCGCGTGATCGTCGACGAGCTTTTTCAACATGCGCCGGTAGCCGGCGATGCCGACCTTGCAGGCCTCTGCCCACACCTCCGGCGGCATGCCCTCGAACAGATGGCCGAAGCCCGCCTCGTCGAGGAACTGCCCCATCGCATTGCCGCCGCCCTGAATGGCGGCTTCTGCTTCGATCTTGTTGAATGCGTTCTGCTTGATGCCGCCGGCCCGCATGGCAATCTCCAGACAATCGGGATCATCGCACACCCAGATCAGCCGCCCCCCCGTCAGGCGGCCGATCCCAAGGTCCATCCGGGCACAGATGCCGCAGAGACCCTCCTTCGAAAGGTCAATCGACATGGGCGCGCTTCCGCTCTTTCGGCGCCCAGGCAATGCGCGCATGCCACGGGCACCAGGACGTTCCGGGGATGACATCGGCGCCGCAGAAGCGCGTCTCGGATCTGCCGGTCAGGATCCAGGCACATTCAAATCCGATGCGGTGATCGACCAGCGTGACGCCCTCTCCAGCCGGCTCGATGATCTCCCGAGCCGGCGGCAGGATTTCCGGATGCGGTTCAATGGAAATCAGACGCGGCGGATTAGCAGATACTTCGCGCGGCCGGCCCCGTGGTCGCTTCGGCTCTGGCCTCGGCTTCTTCTCCTTCTGCAAGGCATGCACGGTGACCCGGCCTGCCAGTCCAAGTCGGTGCACCTTGCCGATGACGGCGTTGCGCGTGACGCCGCCGATCTCGGCGGCGATCTGGCTGCAGCTCCATCCTTCACGCCACAGGAATTCCAATCGGTCGACCCGCTCAGGCGTCCACATTGATCACCTCCAGTGTCGATCGATCGGCAAACGACCGACCGACGATCTCCCACCATTTGCCATTCCGACGCACCGAAACCGTCTTCGGGCAGGAGACCTCGGCCAATCGGGCAAGCGCTTCCGTGACGGTTACCGGAACCGGATCAAGACCGCCGTGCTTGTGCCACCAGTGCTGGGCCTTCCGACGCGCCGGCCCGTCATGCTCAAGGCAGACCCATTCCGGGAACGTCTGCAGCCCCGCGTAGAAATCGACCCGCATCGAGTCGGGTGACCCGGCTTTGATGTGCCGACGCATGTCCCAGGAGATGACCGGGATCTGCTCCGGCTTGGTCTTTTCGGTCGACAGGATCGGAATCGCTTCCGCGCGCGGATCGTGCTTCGGCTTATCCGCGGATGGGAACGCGTGATTGCAATGCGGGCAAGTCCGCGCATTGAGCGCGATCAGGTTTTCGCAGGAGGGACACTCCTTGGCGCGGACGGTCTCGACGGTGACCTTGGCCTCGTCGTCAGCGCCCGCACGCCCGCGCTTCGGGCGCACCTCGATCGTGTCGACCGGCCCGTGCCGCCGGACGTTGCCGGCGAAATCGAGGACAAGGCAGTCGGATTTGCCCTCTGCCAGGCGCGTGCCGCGTCCGACGATCTGCACATAGAGGCCGGTCGACAGCGTCGGCCGCAACATGGCGACCAGGTCGACAGCAGGCGCATCGAACCCGGTCGTCAGGACATTGGCATTCGTCAGACAGCGGATGCGGCCGTCCTTGAAGGCACGGATGAGCGCTGTCCGCTCCGCCGAGGCCGTTTCGCCGGTGATCGTCTCGGTCCCGATGCCAAGACTGCGGAGGGCGTCGCGGACGTGGACCGCATGCTTGATCCCGGTGCAGAAGACGAGCCACGACCGTCGGTCAGCTCCATAGGCGACGATCTCGCGCGCCGCGGACGCGGTGATGCGGTCGGTGTCAGCGGCAGCCTCGAGCGCGCCGGCAACGAACTCGCCGCCGCGTCGCGCGACCGTTGACACGTCGATCTCGGTTGCCGAGGCTTTGGACCGGAGCGGCGACAGGAAGCCGTCGCGGATGCCGGATCCGATGCCGTAGGAATAGACGGTCTCGTGAAACAGTGCCCCGTCGCCGGTATCGAGCCGGCCACTGTCGAGCCGGTATGGCGTCGCGGTGAACCCGGCGACACGCATGTCCGGCGCCAAATCCTCCAGATCGTGCAGCAGCTCACGATACATGCCGCCGCCCTTGGCCGGGATGAGGTGAGCCTCATCGACCAGCACGGCGTGGCGAGCCCCCAGGATCCGCGCCTTGGAATAGACCGACTGAATCGAGGCAAAGGTGATGCGGTGGTGCGCGTCACGCCGTCCCAGGCCGGCCGAGTAGATCCCGGCCGGAGCATCAGGCCAGACGCGGCGGAAGGCGAGGAAGTTCTGCTCGACGAGCTCGCGCACGTGAACGAGTACTAGCAGACGCATGTCGGGAAATTCGCACAGCCGTTTGGCCAGCGTCGCGATGACCACGGACTTTCCCGTGCCGGTCGCCATCTCGACGAGCGGGTTGCCACCGCCCGCCGACCAGAAGTCAAAGACCGCATCGACGGCATTCTGCTGATAGGGGCGAAGCTGGGTCATGCCGCCGTCTCCATGGCGGCGAACAGCGGAGCGTCAGCAACCCGACGAGTTTTTTGGGCCGATCGAACTGCAGCTGTGGGTTTATAATTGGCGCGGATCAGCGCCTCGGCTTCCGACGGGCAGACCGAGTTGCCGCACATGCGACCCTGCTGCTCGAGCGTCAGTTCGATCCTGCTGCCATCCTCGAGGATGCCGTGGTCAATGATGTAATCGGGGCGGAACCCTTGGGCGTTGAACCGCTCGCGCGGGGTGAGCATGCGCATGCCGATATCGACGATGGCGTACGGCTCGCCGGCAATCGTCACAGTGATCAACCCGTGCCGAGGCTTGGCTGTGACCGTGTGCAGAGGCTCGTCGCAAGGCTGTGACGGAAGGCCCTCGCCAAAATATTTGGCCAGGAATGCGTAAACCGTCGCGGCATGATTCCCGGCCGCAGAAGCGGTCCGCAGCGGCTCTTCCGCGCTGGCATCGCGCCGATCTGACCCGCGCAGGTTCAGCATGGAGACCGCGGCAAGCTGCTGCTGCGTTCCGGCAACGGTGATCGTCGAAACCGGTTCATCTGCCGGGTGGGCAGGCGCGCCAGGCCGAGGGCCGGCATTGTGCTGCGCCAGGAATGCGGCGATGACAGAGTGCTTCCCGCCTCCCGGCTGAACAACGGTCAGCGGATCGTAGACAGGATAAACGCGACGACCACCGCTCTCACCATGCGCCAAGCTGGCAACGACAGGCGCAACGATCGCCAGAGGCGCCGCACCACCGCCACGGTGCTCACTCGCGTGAGCGGTAATCGTGTGCAACGGCTCGCCGATATCGTGACCGGTCGCCCCGCGGTTGAACTTCGTGACGAACGGCATCAGGACGGCGTTCTGGTCCTTCCCCGATGCAGTGATGGTGTGCAGGGGTTCGTCGGCCGGCCGGCTGCCGCCGCCCTGTTGCGCATAGGTGATCACAGGCACCACGAGCGCCTCACCACGCGTCGCGGTCATGGTATCGATCGGCTCGTCCAGAGCACTTCCGCGCACTTGGTCGCGGCCGTGATTGACATGGACGATGAACGGCTTCGGATTATCGAGCACGTACCGTTTCACGCCCTTCGCAATCCGCGCCATGGTGTTTTCCGCCAGCGGGCGATTGGCGCGGATGCCGAACTTCGCCCTGATCTCATCGGACGTTTCGAAGATCGACGGGCATGGCAGGCTGAAATCGATGATGTCGGCCGCGGTCTTCCATACCTTGAGTTCGCCGGCTGCGATGCGCGCGGCGTCGGCAGGGTCGTTCGGATTTCCATGGCTCGGCTCGGGCCAGACGATCGGCTCATCCTCAAGACTGATCACCATGAAGAGCCGCTTGCGGATCGTGCCGGCACCAGTCATCCAGGCGCGCCGGACGCGCCACTCGACCCGGGCATAGTCAATGTCGCGCCATGCCTGGACGAAGAGGCGGAAGGTTGCGCCCTTCTGGACCGGGCAACGCCTGCCGTCTTCGGTCAGCGGGCTCCAGTCCTCGAATTCCTCGACGTTTTCGAGGAAAATCTTGCGTGGCCGCTGCCATTTCGGGAGCGCCTTTACCCACCCGAAGATTGCCCAGGCGAGGCCGCGGATGTTCTTCTCGCGCGGGCGGCCGCCCTTGGCCTTGCTGTGGTCCTTGCAATCGGGAGACATCCACAGCATGCCGATCGGGCGACCGCCGCACATCCCGATGGAATCGACCGTGGCAACGTCCTGGACCATGTGCCGCGTGCCGGGGTGATTGACACGGTGCATGGCCAGGGCGACCGGATCATGGTTGATCGCAATATCCGGATCGTGGCCGAGCGCGGCCCTGATCCCTTCGGATGCACCGCCACCACCGGCGAAGCTATCCATGACGAGTTCGCGCTCGCTCATGTGAACGGCACCTCGTCATCGAGAGCCAGTTCCGTGGCCGGCTTCATGTCCGGCGGCCAGTCGAAGCCATAGGCGATGAGGAACCGCTTGTGCATCGCCCGGGTGCGGTCGATGTCGCCAGCGCAGTATTCGGCGATCTTGAGATAATCCTTCGCCGCCCATCGATCGGCCACGCGAGACCCGTCCATCCCGTCATTGCCCTTGCCGGGCAGGCCGAGGTATTCACACAGCCGGTCCATGCCGATCATGTCGCGGATGCCCGCCCACATGACCATCGTGTCCTGCACCGCGTCGTCCCACGGCTTTACGGCGCGCGGGAACCAGGTCGGCAGCTCTATCCCGAGGACAATCGCCCGCTGCCAGATGAACCGGTTGTCGAAGTTGATCCAGTTGTGGCCGACCCAGGTCAGGTGATGCATCGGGTCTCGCAGCTTGCCCATGGCCACGAAGGACTCGCGGATCAGGTCCTTTTCGTCCTTGATGTTATTGATCGTGATCGCGTCGGCCTCGCTGTCGTTGAGTGCGAAGCCCATGCAGCAGATGTGCCCCAACCCGCCATCGAGACACGTCTTGTGAATGGCGGCCTGAACAGCGGCCGGCTTCTGCTCGGCCTCCCATTTGGCGATCGTCTCCGGCTTGGAATAATTCGCCGGCGGTGCGATCAGCGCGGCGATGCGCTCGCACACCTTGGGGTCCTGCGTCGGGATCGTCTCGATGTCGCTGTAAAGGTACTCACGCATGGGTGCCTCCGATCTCTGCGGCCACGACATCGGCCATATCGGAGGTGCACGGCGCCGGCGTCGGCGGTGTCAACGGCCACCACGGGGGGATCTTGTGTTCGTCGTGCCGCATCGGCATCAGGAGAGCGGTTCCCTCAATGTCGGGATCGCCATCTCGGATCAGGATCGGACATTCAAAATCCGCGCCATGATCGGTCTTGAACAGCGTCAACCCGCTCGACGAGTGGGAGCCGAGTGCATCACCAATGCGCCCAAGCAGTTCAGGATTGATCGAAATCCGATTCAGCGGCGAAACCGGCTTGACGACCTTCTGCCGCCAATCGGGGAACGTGCCGTCGATCAGCAGATCGTTCCACTGCAGGAACCGCAGCAGCGGACCGAGCAATGATACCTGCTCGAACAGCAGCTCTCGCGCAGCCTCGTCCTCCGGCGCCAGGCTGTCGAGCAACCCGGCGCGCGTACCAGTGACGACCAGCAAGCGGCCGTGCGGTTCAGTGTGGCGCCCCTTGATCGACGCCTTGAACAGCGATCGTGCCGCCTGCTTCATGCGCCCGTCCAGCCGCACGATGGCGTTGCCGTCGCTGTAGCCGTCGGGATCATGGATGTTGATCAGGATATGGCCGTCCGTCGCGGTCATCGACACCCCGCCGCGCGGGTCCGGCTCGACGTGTACGCCGGTGAGGTAGTGCCGGGTGTATTCGGTGCCACTGGCGATGGCCACGCGGCGGAACAGGTCGGCATTGACCTGACAGCGGAAGGGCTTGGGCTCCAACATGGCTCAGACCTCCACCTTGAAGATCTGGCCATCCGCGTTGAGCGAATACCAAACGTTGGGTTCTACCCCGTTCTCGCCGACCAGGCCCGACCAATGCCGGGTGATCTTGCCCGTCTTCCAATCGCGATGGACGAGGAATAGCGCATTGCCATCCGTCCCCATTACGCGACCATCGACTCCGATCGCCATGGCCGCGCCCTGATAGCCGGTGGAGCTGGCCGCGCCCTGATAGCCGGTGGAGCTGGCCGCGCCCTGATCGCCGGTGGAGCTGGCCGCGCCCTGATCGCCGGTGGAGCTGGCCGCGCCACGAGTGCCGGTGGAGCTGGCCGCGCCCTGATAGCC
>Ga0208875_1000106_pt1 | contig 38353 bp, 55 predicted proteins | sample CryBogCBH25Aug08_FD_184612 | JGI IMG/M metagenome (GOLD analysis project Ga0208875, IMG submission 184612) | Freshwater microbial communities from Crystal Bog, Wisconsin, USA - CBH25Aug08 (SPAdes) (version 2) | ecosystem: Environmental > Aquatic > Freshwater > Lake | place: Crystal Bog...
CAGTATATGAGATCGTTATTCTTCCAACTGTTGTTCCGCTTATTCCTCCTATTTTATATACATATACATCAGCAGTAGAACCCGAATAATCAGGAACGATAGTATCGTATGGTGGTATAGCAAAACCAGTAGCAGGATTTATTATCGTGCCGTTTGCATTTTCTATTTTGGTGGGTACTCCACCTTGTGATACACCAGGTTCTATCATAAATTTAAGAATGAAGTTAATCTCGAAGCCTCTGCACCGACTTTTGCAGGTATTCCATAAGCGGATTTTCCAAGAGCGTTTATAACACCTTGTTTCCCTTGAATCATATTTCTTCCTGCTTTTACAGGATTAGCTATATACTTTTTGGCTATATTTTTTCCTGCACCAAGAGCCTGCATAGTAGCACTTCCACCCCCATGTCCTTGTGCTTCTTCAAGCATTTTTTCAAGTAATGTTTTATCAGCATCACTTCCCACACTTTGAATAGCATGTTTAGCGATAACAGCATGTTTAACTAAATCTATACCAGTAGCACTTTTTAGCTTATTAAAGAAATCCTGAACATCTCCACTCTTATCACCAGAAAATACTCTACGCATTAACAATTCTCCCTTTTGAAGATTTTTACCTGCCATATTGCTTATTTCATTTTGCAAATCCTTTAAGGCACTAAACTTATCGTTAGCTTTTGCAAGTTCAGGAGAACTATCACGAATAATATCATTCAAGTTTCCAGCAGTATGTTTTATCAAGCCTTCAAGTGGATCATTTGTATGTCCATAGATATCAGATTTTGAATGGTCTACCAAATTATTTAGATTACTCATAACTTCAGTAGCATTTTTTGTAGTACCACCTGATGTGTGTAAATCACTTAACTGTTGAGCTATTTTAGTTATACGAGAAACGTCAGCAGGAGAAGTGTCTATCATACTTCCAGCAACTTTTTTAGCAATTATTTTTCCATTTTTACCAGTATATAAATTGATTCCATACTTGTCCTGTGCATCTTTCCATAGAGAATTACCGACTGTAGTTAATGGTTTTAGTGGCACATTTGCAGAAGCTTCTTTAGCTGCACCTACAGCTTGACCAGCTAAGTCAGTTTTCTTTTGAACTACTTGTGCTGCCTTGTCTACATGATCTGCTGCAGTAGTTAATGGAGAAGGCGCACGCAAATCCCCTGCATGAGTTTTAGCTGCGTTTATATATTGGTCATATAATGCGACATCTTTTGGATCACCTTTAGTTCCTAACTTAGTCAGTTCATTTTCTATCTGGGGACTTATGTCAGTCAGACTTTTTACACCCTTACTTATAAGACCTGTAACAGCAGGCGCAGCTCCGCCTAAGAATGAACCCAATATGGTATTGGTATTTGGTGTAAGTGATTCACCTAAATCTTTACCTTGTGAAAGGTTAGAAGCTACTCCAGCACCATAACCAACTCCAGCACCTTTTACGATAGGGTTAGCAGTCTTTATTCCTTGATATAGCTTAGAAGCTAAATCTGTGCCTTCAGAGACCTTAGAAAGTGCGCCTGCGCCTTCTACAAGAGCTTTACCACCTCTTAGTGCCTCTCCTGCTTCTCCTAGTCCTGGAATGAATGGTAGGGCAGAAAGAGCTGTATCACCAACCTGTTGCAATACTGTTTTTTTACTTTTACCTGAAATATCATCTGCTATGTCTCCAACGATAGGAAATAGGAAGTTACCTACACCTTTAATTATTCCCATTCCGTTATCATAGTTCTCGGAACTACCACCACCTTGTCCCTGTTTAGAATTTGCTAAACTGAAAGTCGCAACAGGTGGCATACCTGTATCATTTTTAGAAGTTGTATCTACTGGAGACGATTGCCCTTGTTGTTTCGTATTCGGTAGACTGAATTGTGCAACTGGAGGCATATTATTTATATTATTAAATTCCTAACTGTTGTTTATAAGTTTGAACCTTTTGATATGTTGGAGCGACTATTAAAGCGTGTGCATCTGCCGACAACTGATTCAAGGCGGCAATTATTGTACTTGCTGAAGAATTAGGATTTAGAGCTGCTAGAGCGTCTTGATCTGCTTTACTTGGTGTTACACCAGCAGAACCTAATATATCTTGATACGAAGCCTGTGCGTTTCCTATTGCCGTAATGAATTTCTGATAGTCAGGATTTGATAAATGTCCTTGAAGTGTATTTATAGCTGCGTTTGCGTCAGTTAATGCGCCAGTATTTGCGTAATTAGATAAGGTACTTTCTACCTGACCTGAAATACCTGTGAGAGCTGTATATTTAGCTACATTGTCGTTATATTCTTGATTAGCGGCAGTATAACCAGTATTAGCGGCATTAGTCTTAGCTGTTCCTTGTGTCTCTACATTAGAAGCAGTTGAGGCACTTTGAGCAGCAGAAACGACTGGGTTATAATTTGGATTTATAGACTTAGCCATTTCATTCATTTGAGCGTTTAGTACAGCATTTCCAGTTATTGAAGAAGGGACTTGCGATATTTGTCCATTAGCTGCCATTTGTGCATATGATTGTAGAGTTGCATAGAACGGATCACTAGGAGATATACCTGAACCTGTCGAAGCCGCACCAGCACCACCGGTAGGATTTTCAGGAGTAACTACAGGAGGGGTATAAACACCTTGACCGAATCCAACTACTTCAGGAGCAGAAGCTACTGGCTGTCCTGTGTATGGATTGACATTAACTCCACCAGGAGATACAGGAGTCTGAGTATATCCTTTCTCTAATTGACTCTCTCTATTGCCAAAACCTGATTGCAAAGCTGACATTTCAAGACCGAGATTTCCTTCTTCCTGTGCAGTCTTCATAGCATTGAAACTTCCTGCGCCAGTTTGATTATTGAAGAAGTCTCCAGTTGTAGGACTAGCTATAGCATTTCCGTATTCGTCTATAATAAACTTATTTTGGTTGCCTTGTATATTAGCTTCTTGACCAGCCACATTTTCTATGTTTGCGTTTATTGCTGAAAGTTCAGGGTCATTTAACATGGCGTTACCAGTATTTGCAGGATTCGTAGGAGTAGTTACAGGTGGAGTTACAACAGGTGTTGTTGGAGTAGTTGTACCAATTCCATAGCCTAAAGAACCTGCACCAGTATTAGGTGTTCCACTCCCTGTTGGTTGAGGAGAATTAGCTACTTTTGGAGCATATAAACCATTAGTAGAAATATTCGTATTATAATCAGTAGGTTTTACCTGTCCGTAAAGTTGGCTAACTAAATCATTACTTTTTGCACCAGAAGAAATGACGTTTGATTGTGCAGAAGTATTTGCAGGATTTTTGACAGAAGTTGAGCCAGCCACTTTAGACGGATCAGTTTGTCCGACTGGAGTAGGTGTATTTACTGGACTACTGGTATTTCCTTGTCCAAAAGAAAGCATACTGGAAAGATTAAAAGGTTGATTTATTTGGTTTAGTCCTGCATTTATGTTTGGTATTGCCATGTTATTATTTATTATTAAGAAGCTACTACTTCAGGTTTTTCGACTATTTGTACCTGTTCTAATTCATCGTTTCCGAGGAATTGCATACAGACTTTCATCTGTATCTTAGTGTCATTATTATTTATAGGAAAAGAAAACTTGGAAAACTGTGGTTTGAGAGTTGTAGTTGGTGTTATTGTACCAAGTTTAATCCAATGTGTAAAACGAGCTGTCGCTGTACCTGTCCCCACCCCTGTGAATGTGTCGTCTAACGTAATTGTAAGACCACTATTTGTTATCGCTGTTATATGTGCCGACTTTCCGCCCCCATATCCTTGTACAATTTCGACCTCATCACCAACTGCATAACCTGCGGTTATTACAGAAGTAGATGCTGTAAAAGAAGATGTATTTATCCATGTGATTGATTTCTCTGTCGGTATATCTATGATCGATCGGTATTTCAATACAATCTCATCAGAACTATCCAGCAATTTTCCGTATCGTGCATATACCAGTCCCCACATACTTTCTATGGTTTGTGAGTACATTTCTGGAGTTATTATATAACCCCATTTTTGTGTCGTATTCAATGAGTCGTTTGTATATATTCCTTTGGTTGATATTGCAGAACCACCCCACAACAAAGTACCTGACCATGCAGGTGAATTGGTATCAGAATAAACATTTGCGTCAACCAAAGCCCCTGCTGATCCTACTGTGGTTGGTGACACATACACTTGACCATAATCCGTTATCGTGGTTGTACCCACTGATGTATTTGACGATGAAGTTTTATGATATAGGCCAACGGCTGGGTCATACTCCCATATTCCTGATGGGCAATAAGGTTCGATAGGCACACCGTATCGTAGTTGGTTATTTATTGAAATGTTTATACGACCCCATGATACTGTCATTCCATTTGGATGAATCCATCTTAGATTTGTTAGTGTGTCAGAAGAGTACAACATATTTCTGTTATAGAGTGGCAAGCGTGCAATTTCTTCAAAAGTAGTACCGTTGTAATGCATCAAAAATCCTCGTGCATCCATAATGTAAGGAATATCATCCATAACAACACACGACAGAGCACCGATAGACTTCAATTCAATTTGCTTATCAAAAATCGATGGACTAGTACCATCCCAGACATAAACATAACCCTTACCACCGTTTGAATTAGTAGTGCCTATAAATATTCTATTTTGAGCGACTCGCATAAATGTGATACTAGACCCGATACTATTATTTGCAGTATTGACTGTTATAGTATTCTGTGTACCTATTGTTGCCACTGTATTAGATAAATCCCATGAAATTATGTTCACATAGTTATCAGTACAATACATCCTGTTGTTGTATACACAAAGCATGTGAGGTGATCCATTTGTAAATGATGGAGTAAAACTTCCCCATGAACTACCAGTAAAGAAATACACATTTGAACTACCGCCAGTAAAATACAGATTTTTATTGAACACCTCCAAGTCCGAGGTTCCAAGAGCACCAGTAGCCGGTGTTCCGCTTGTAGCATCTTTCGTAAATGTTGACGATGGATTAAGAGTAGAACTAAGGTATAAGTATGAACCAGCAATCGCAGCCCAACATGCAGTACCTCCAACTTGAAACACCTTTATTGCAGGTGGAATATCAGTTGTCGCAGTGTTCAACATGCCTCGTGGTGATACTCGTATCTTTCCTTTGTTAGAATATAAATCGCAATTAAAAGTACCGACAAAATCACCTAACACTGTAGATGTATTTAATTGAAGAATATCAACATTTTCTTCCCCAACCCCGAAATTCTTATATGATGAAGGTATTATTATAGTCATGATATTTATGCCGAAGCAGTGAAGTTGGCCCAAGTATTTCCTCCGTCTGTATTAACATATAATCTTGTCGTAGCTGTTGTCGCATTTGTATTGGTAAATATAGTGCCTTTTGGTGCAGAAATTCCTGGTATGCCACCACCAGCAATAATATTTGCATTGAGGATATAGCCATACCATGAAGTACCACCATTTTGGTTAACATAAATCCACGGTGTATTTTGTATTACCCAATCAGTCCTTAAATACATCGCACCTTGTGGAGCATTGAACGTAGGTGCACCTTTTCCTGACGCAACAAAAGCGTTACATGAAACATTCCATAACGCACCTTCGTAACTCAATTGCAGATAACTAGGGACTGACTCATTTACAGGATTGGTAGCACCTGACAAATTACCAAGATACTGCGTACCTGCCACAACAGCTCTTTGTACATTTTTACGAATATAATCAGGCATGGTGTAATTTATTTTTTCACGCTCCAATTGAGCCACCCTGTCTGAAAGGTTTTGTATGATTTTATTTAGCTGTTTGATTTGATCATTCATAATTTTAGTTTTATTCCTTTTAGTGCCATATATATATTATAACCTATTGCCAAGTACTAGAACCTGTAATATTAACTGCCACATTTGGGTTCACAAGTGACTTACCAAAATCATCATGTACAGTCGGATCAGTAGACTTATTACCAAAATCAACCATCATTTGTGCAAAACTCTCATCCGCTTTTTTCTTGTAACCCTCTGCACGAACTTCATCGACTGATATAGTACGATAATACTGTTCAACGGCATGATAGATAGGAATGACTTGATATGCCTCTGGTATTTGAGAAGTTTCACCAATCAGATAAGTAGCTGAACCTGATGAAATTGCAATACCTTGATATTGTTTTTTCAGTGCAAGTGTAGTCGTGTTGTAAACAGTTTGTACTTTGTAAAATATTCCGTCACCTGTAATTGGTGCAATCTGTAAATACCAACCTTGCATAGCTGTTGTCCATGTAGTTCCACTTCCTGTGATAATTGAACCACCATTTGAAGTGTTAATAGTAACGGCGGTAGTCTCTACTGAAACAAGTCCAAATGTCCATGTAACGGTAGTTGCACCGTTTGTTAGTGTCACAAGCCTCTTTTCGCCTGTACTGAACACCATTTCGTATGTATCAGTAGGTAATGTCCAACTAGACGATAAAGTAGCGGATAATGCCCCCACAGCGAGCGTAGTGGTCAATGTAGTGGTAAATGGTACTGCTGTTATCGTACCAGTCGTATAATCTGGTTGTGAGAAGTTTTTTGACTCTTCTTGATAGCGAATTGTTGCCTGATTGTATCCGACCGCAGGTTTTGGATAGAGTCCAACTTGTCCATCGTAGAAGAAGTAATATTGAGGAATATCGGACTGAATATTCTGGTTCATGTTCAAAGTGATCCAACGCTCCATGCTAGGACATTCCTCTGGTTGCCAGTTGAAACCTGCGACTGCTGGAATAGTACCACTGTTATTATTTACTAGAATTGAAAGCGTAATTATACGTCTAACATTCTGTGGCATTTCATAAAACTGTTGTCCTGGATACGTTACCATTGATGTACTGTTTGTCTTTTCAGTATAAATTGAGGGTATACGATGCACAGTTTCATTGTCATACTGTTGAAGTTGTGTTGCAAAAAATGCGTCATACGATGTTGTATTTGTATTATTTGTTAGTTGCTTTGCGAGTTGTAGAGAGCCTGTGTATGTGTACATATTTTTTATATAAAATTAGTAAAGAATCCTGCGTTAGCAACTGGCGGAATAACGAAAGGGGCAACAGATATTGCATACATGGCTAAATCGACACTTCCACTTATATTAGCTGTAAATGAATTTGAGCCAGCGGGAGTTTGTGGCCCGTTTGTATCGAAAAAGGCAGAAGCGCCACCGTATGATCCAACGCCTAGTGACTGCCTCATCGTGGCATTAGTTCCAGCACTAAATGTGTTTACTCCTCCATTCGTACCAGTAACGCCAATCAACCAACAATTATTTGCTACTGTAGTTAAATTTGCAGTTATGCTTGTTGCTGTAGCTGTAAACGAATTTCTTGCATCAGGTAGACCCGTTTGACTACACCCAGTATATGAAGCAGAAAATACATCAGTTTGTAATCCACCTGTAGATTTATTCAATGTAACAACGCAATTATTTGCTCCCGTAGATGGTGCAACAAGACCATATAGATATACTCTTATTGTATTAAAGGAGTTTGGGACAATTACACTACCTATATTTGTCATTGATACAGAATTATATGTGACACCTGTTGGATATAGGTTAGCATAACTTAAGTCACTACATACTACTCCAACAACTAAAACTGTATTAGTGCCAGTAACGGTGTGCGCTAAAGTCACGGTTGAACCAGTTGTTGCTCTTATTTTATTTGATGTGTCGTATGCGATAGACATATTAGTTTGTTCCTACTAAATATCCTTCAAAAGTGTTAGAACCTGTACAACGGAATCCGTAAGAGGTATATCCATTTGATGTAGTTGTCTGAACAGGTGCAGTTCCACCAGACGTAATCCATGTAATTCCTGAGAACCATGTAACTGTATACGTTGTACCTGAACCCTGTTTTACCTCGACCATGAAACATTGACCTGTCGTAAAGTTTGATTGTGTGAATGTTTCCGAAGCAGCCAAAGTACGAGTAAATATATTTGCAGTCGATCCGTCAAGAGCTTGTGCCGCCATAGCTGTAACAGTATTGATAATCTTTTGAAATGTTTTTGCACCTGTAACCGTTTCGGCATTTCCAAGTGTCATTGCAGTACCCGAAGAAGCTGGGCCTGTAAGAGTAACGCCATCAGGAATAGTTAAAGTTGAACCCGTAGCTGGTGCAGTAATTGTAACCTTGTTCACACTTGTAGCAGTTGCGACACCAAGAGTAGGTGTGGTCAAAGTAGGAGAAGTTGCAAGCACAACCGAACCAGTACCAGTGACGGCTGATACCTGTGTTCCATTTATTTTAAGCACATTTCCTGTACCAGCAGTATCATACGTCTTATTGGTAAATGTCTCCATACCTGTTGGAGTAGAGTAATCGGTATCTGCAGTGGCGGCAGAAATAGCTGTACCATTTCCTTTGAGGATGCCAGTGATACTTGTCGTTAATGTTATCGCAGGAGTTGTCGTAGCGTTTGCAACCGTACCTGCTAATCCATTCGCAGAAACAACTGAGACGGTAGTCACTGTTCCTACACCACCTGTATTTGTGATAGTTGTAGTTCCAGCGACTGTGGCAACTGAAATACCTGTTCCACCAGCAATAATTTGTGCGGCGGTCGTGTCTCCGTTAATTGAAGTAATACCGCTTATGACTGTATTTGTGAGAACACGATGAGTAACAGGGTCTACGGCAACAGTGACAGGAGTAACGTAATCTACATTTGAAACTCCTACGAGTGTTGCGACGCTATTTACATCTTTGATTGCTTGATTTGCTGTCATGTTGATTGTTTATGTACTTTTCGTAAGGATATTCCCATTGTTATCCGCATATATATCTACAGGAGTAGTGAAATCTGCCGAAGATACTCCCACAAGAACAGATACACCATTATCGTCTTTGATAGCACGAGTGAAGCCATAATCAGTTCCAGTAGTGCCATTAGAAATGCAAAGTGCGTGAGTAGTTGGAACTACATACACTCTCTGTATAGTTACACCGTCTGTATTCAAAGGACAGATGAGTGTTGATACGCTATTTACATCTTTGGCAGCGGTACTCATGTTTATTCAAGGGCTTTAGTAAGTCTATCGACCTTTGTTTGAAAATCTCTTTTATCTTCTACTAGATTTGCTACTGCTACTTGGTGTGTTTCTTTTTCGTTTTCCAACTGACTTCTTTCAACATCAAGTTTAGAACGCTCAGCAGAAATTTCTGAACGAATACGATTAGATTCCACCTTGACTGAATCAAGCTCTTTGTTCGCTTCTGCGACTTGTGTTTTAATGTCTTCATTTCTTTTTACGAGTGAGTTATATTCCTCGCTGGCTGCCTGTTTATCAGCTATCAGAGCTTCTGTGCTGTCAATGACCTTTTTCTTATCAGCAGTTAAATTAAGAATCTCTGATTGTATTCCACGAAGAACGATAGTAAGGTTTCGTTCCTCTGCTTTGAGTTGAGCAATATTATATTTTAGTACGTCTTCTTCGGTTTTCATATTTTTTACATATCATATGCTACATAACTAGGTGTACCCGACGAAGCCACCGTTATAATACCTCCATAAACACATTCTCCTGCTTCTACGATTGCACCACCTGAACCATCAGCAGCACCAGCACCACCTTTTAAAATGATGTCGTAGCTCGATGTTGTAGCGCCTGACCCGAACTTCACATATAGTGCGCCTGTGTCAAGATTCTGAATCGAGAAGAATCTACGATCAACAAACGCTGCGAGAGCTGTAGTGCTATTTGAAGCACCATTTGTTCTCGTATTGATTGATTGTCTTTGTATCATTTTTTTAAGTGATTAAGTGTGATTTCTAATGTTGCGTATTTGTCTGCAATCTGTCTATCCTTATCGTTCAATTCCTTTTCTTTGACTTTGAGTTGAGCTTCCTTATCATCAAGTTCGTAACCTCTCTCACGGAGATAATCCAGTTTTGAGGCTATTTCTATGTCCCTTTTAGCATATTCCGAATGAAGTGAATCTATTTTGAATAAATATTCATTCTCTCGCTCTTTAAGGACTTTTTCTTTGTAAAGGACTTGTTGCTCACGCTTATCAAGGTCAAGTTTAGTGTCTCCGAGTACATCTTGGAAATCTTCTGTATCAGATATCAATCTGTCAGCTTTAAGCTCTCGCTCAAATGCAGATTGCTCTTTAGCAGATATTTCCTGTTCTCGCTTAGAGACACCTTCCTCTCTTTTTTGTATATCCTTCTCTCTTTGGATTAAAGGACTTTCAAGTTGAGTACGCTCCTGTCTTTTAAAGATAAGGACATTCTCCAGATCGGCTATATCTTTAGACTTTTGCTCTTTTGAAGCATTGTACTCAGATTCCAGTTGTACCATTTTGTCCTTAAAGATATTCTCTAACCTTTCCAAGTCAGCAGTCTTCTCGAATATCGCTTTTTCAAGCTCTTTATCGAGTTGTGTGCGGTCTACGATAGGTCTTTTGAATATTTTTGTGGACATTTATTTTACATACTGTGAATCTTTAGATTTTCTACCCCCTTTACCTAAGCCTTTTATGAGTGGAGCGCCGGCATTGTTTTTGTCGTCTGAAGCATCTGCGTCATCATCTTCTGATGTTTCCTTTTGAGCGACAGCTTCTGTCTTATTCTCAGGAGCAGGTTTAGCTTCTACAGCGTCTGTGTCTTTGATATCTATTCTCTCGAATGAACCAGCGACACCTGGCTGTTTTGACTTCTCAGGAAAACACTTTGCTTGAAACTCATTCATAAGATTGTCTGGTAATGCTTCATACTTAGCGGCTGCCTGTACTACTTCATCAGAACTTAGTTTATCTGCCTTTGCTTGCTTCTTTGCGGCTTCCGCCATTTGGTGAAGCTCACGAGTTGCAAGGTGCTTAGCGAAATGAACTGCAATATCTGAAGGAATACTATAGGTTGCACCAGCTACGAATGTGTAAGGTGTACCAGCGTAGTTATGAGTAAAATCTGTACTTGTCCAATTTTTGAAAGGAACTTCTCGAACGAATTGAATGTTTGACATATTTGTTAGCAGGGGTTTGTTTAATGTCTAACTCTCAGCAAAAGACGTTTAATTTTTAATTATTTCCTCTCTAATCTCTACCCCTTACCTACCGATATTATAAGGGATAAAGTTAGAGAAGAAAACTAGTAACTAGTCGATTCTCATGTTGACGAATGTGTACAAACCGTCTGAACCAGCCTGATCTGCTGAAGCAATACGTTGTGTAGTTGCGGCTGCAACCTGCAAAGCACCTGCTGTGGTTCCTGATGGAGCCATATCAAGTCCTTGTGTTGTTGTACCCTGACCGAGACATGTACCAATACCACCTGTCAAGAACCAACCCCATGTTTGAGCAGGAATAGCAACTTGGTTTACACCAGTTATTGTTCCTGTAATTGTTGTAGGAGCGATTATGACTGCTGAGTATGGGTTTGCCCATAGGTTAGCTGTAGCTGAACTTGCTGTAGCAATAACTATTGGGTCTTGCAATTGCAAAACGATAGTTGTTGAAGAAGTAACGGCTGCATTTCCCTTGATCTGAAGCTGCTGAACCGAGCCAGTACCAGTGACAATCGAGATAAAACCTTGTGAGAAGTAGTTAGCTGCGACTGTTGCTGCACCACCATTGAAGGTATAAGTGATTGAAGTATCACCTATGTTCTGAGCAGAAACTGTACCAAGTGAATATGAAGATGACTGAACAGGGCCTTGTGTATTCTTGTTTGTAGCAAGAGTAGTTGAAACCGTGTTATTGAATCCAAGACGGAATCTTCGACCGTCTGAAGTGATACCCAAGCCTCCTATTGTAGAAGGTGTATCTTCGATATTAGCAGGCACATAGGTCTGCAAGACATCGAATGGTGAGAGCTGAATGAATCCTGAAAGCATGATTTTTAATGATTAAGTTGATAATACTATTCGACAATATAACTAAGACCAATAACTCCACCACCTGTAGTTGTAGCTGATGAAACAGCGTTTAGATAACTACCTGCTGGCCACAATCTATAAAGTCCGTTAGAAATGGATGTACTTGTTCCTGTATAGTAAGGAGTTGTACTAACCATTGTTCCGTTGATTAAATAGTTTGTGTTTGAGTTTAATGTTACTGGATCTGCACTAGTAGCCATTTGAATTGTTACCGAAGCTCCAAGTGTTGGAACAAAGTAATAAATATCTTTGACTACTCTATCTTGACCATTATTGTAGAAAGTAGCATATGTTGTTGTTGAAACAGCAGAGAATGTTACTTGCGCAATTTGTGGTGAAGACTGTTGAGTTCCTGAAGGACTAGCTGATCCAACCGATACTGGCTGTCCATGAGTTGTATAACCAAGAACTACACCGACTATAAGAGCAACGACACCTGTGAGGATATAGTTTTTCATATTAGTTGATGTAATAGCTTAATGGTAATGTTGAACTCTCAGAAGAAGATGAAGTAATTACGACATTTCCTTCATTGTAAGTGTAAGACCAGTTTCCTGCTTGTGGTGTAGACCCTGTAACCCATATTTCTATTTGACTATTAGGACTGATATTTCCGTCTGTGATAGTAGTAGTAGCTCCACCTGCACCCCATGTGGTAGTAGCTATTTTCTTGTATCTCATTCCTGGAATATCGTTTGCTAGTGAGTATGACATGATTTTTGTAATTTAACTCTCCCCGTTCTTATAGGGTCAAGAGCGAATCTATTAAATACCTGTGATGTTATAACCAACACCATGACGGCGTGGGTTCTTAGACCAGAACTCACCTGCGAGGATAACACGACCGACATAGGCAAGCTGATTAACAGGCTTGACCCAACCAGTCCAGTGGAATCCGAGACCCTTGACGTTCTCATAATCGTTGTCTTCAAAGTCCTTTTCGACGAACTTGACAGGCTCTGACTCTGGGAACTTCTCGATAGAACGGAATTCTATATCTTCCTCACGGATTAAGAAGAGCTGACCACCACCAGTAGCGATAGGAACTTTACGATCTGGGACAATACCAAGACCTTTATAAGTCAAAGTAGTGAAGCCAGCAGTACCAGCAAGACCTTGCTTGTTATCCTTGCGGATTTCTGGAACTGTCGTGTATAGACGATTCTTAGGTTCAATCAACTGCTCGTAGTATGAGTAAGTGTTACGATCTGCAAGGCCCATAGAAGGCATGATTGTACCGTCAGTGATAGCGTTGTAGAGCGTAGCCATCTTCTGCAAACTGATGTTTGGAGACCAGTTCGTGCGTGTTGCATCCAATGTAGGGAAGGTTGTACGAGACAAGCCACCATAAGTAGCGTAGTTCGTTCCGTCATCTACGATGTTTGCAAGACCGTTGAAATCGAGACCACCATTTCCCTGACCATCGAGATAGAAGATGTTACCGATAGAGTCGGCCATGTCTTCTGCTGATGAAGTCATTTCGGCTTCAGCGAGGTCGAGGACACGTTCGTCATCGGTCATGTTGACTGCCATATCCGTTAGAGGAATGGTAACGTCAATCTGATAAAACTTCGCAGGGAAGAGCAAATACTGACGTGTATTGACTGCCTGTGAAGGAAGTGTTTGGAATCCAGCGAATGATGTTCCGTTGGTATTCTTTACAACCTTGACTGATTTCTTAATCTGCTCACCTCTCCATTTCTCAGGAGACGTAAGGATTTTTTCAGTCAATGGATTTTCACGAAGCACTGAATCAACCACCTTTGGGAGGAGATACGTGTTTGTGAGTGTGTTTAATCTTGACATATTCTTGTAATGTTATTGATAATTTTAATAATTAGATACCTGCATCACGCCAGTTACCTCGGAGAGCTTTTCGGGAGAGAGTAGGGATATTATTGTTCGATGGTGCTTTAACCTTTGAACGCATGATATCCGCACCTATCTTCTTTTGAGTCTCTTTCGTAGTATCTGGTTGCTTTGGCTGTAACTTTTGCATAAGTGTCAAAGACTTTCTGAAATCGTAGTTACCTTCTGCATCGAGCAAACTTCCTGCGCCATACTCATTTTGGAAATCCACCATGAACTTCAAGAGTTCGTTCCTTTCAAAAGTCAAACCTTCGTCTTTCATCTCAGCAAGTTGAGTATCTACATACTCCTGTGCTTCCTGTTGATTTTTAGCTTCGGTCTGGGTCTTATTTTCAAGGTCTTTAGCAATCTCCTCCTTGATACGTTCACGTTCAGCTTGCGTAGCGGCGACATAATTTTCGTACGACTTCTTTGCTTCTGGTGTGTCTCCATAACGAGTCTTCCACCATTCAGGCAATACTGTTTCGCTCTTATTGCCTTTTTCTAGCTCAGCAATCCTTTTATCATATTCCGCAACTCTCTTTTCATATTCCTTAAGAGTCTCTTGCGTTTTGATCCAACGAGGATGCTTGTGGAACGGTAATTGTTCAGCAGAAGTATTATCAGGGTTAGATTTATCATCTACTTTCTGTTCGCCCTTCTGCGATGGCTCTTTAACCGCTTCTTTTTTTTCAGGTGACGATTCTGAAGGAGTTTTGTCTCCCTTGTCCTTCGTTTCAAGGCGCTCGAATGACTTATCTATATCGAGCTGATTACCTTCGCTTGGGACTTCGTCAAAAATGTTTGTTGGCATATTGTTAGCAGGCTCATCTTTATAAGGTCTTGAACTCAGGAGAAGACCTTTAGTTAATTATAATTAGCGCTCTTCAAAACGATTACCCTTCTTCATTGCACCTTTCTCCATAAGCTCACTTGTACTTCGTGTTTCTACTTCGTTGAAACGCTCGTCAGGATTGTTACTCTCATCCTTTGAAGCACAAGCCATACACTTTGCACCGCATGTACCACAAGACTTTTCACCTGCTTTCTGGCTACCCGATAACTTTATTGCTTGTTCTTGGTATTTATTATTCATTTGATTTTATCTTTAATTGCTTTCAACTGATGAGCTGACCGACCTTCAACTCTTTTTATCTTCCCTGCGTTTTTCAATGCGTAGAAGACCTGCTCGCCTTTGTCTTCTCCGTACTCCTTTTTCATGTTACTCATTATGTCCGAACCTTTTTTAGTGAGTGGCATGTTATTTAATAGGAACTTGGCTAATAATCTGTTTCTCTTGCGCCTGAACTGGACTAGGGTTCGGTGCTGACGGAGTAACGCTATTCGGTGGAGCGCCACTTGTCGAAACAGGAGCATTAGGAGTTGGTGCTACAGGTTGAGGTTGTACCTGTAAGAATTGTTGCATGTAAAGTTGAGGATTTGTCTTGTAAATCATCAGCTTAGTTGCACGCTCTACTGGATTAGGGTCTTTTGTCTTTTCAAAGTAACTGAGCGGATCAAGTATGCCAGCTTCAAACTCTCCCATTGCTTCGTTATAAATACTCAACTCATCCTGTGGAACGAGCGAGCCGTTCTGAACATTCACGGTAAACTTTCTTCCTTGTGGTATTTCACTAGCTTGTAACATTGCCATTTGCTGAGTGTTTTCTGGCCCAATAACAGAAATCATGTGAGGAGTATCCCAGTACACATAAATCATTTGTAAGAAGTGATTAAAGATTCTGCCAGCCGCCAATTCAAGCATTTCGGTAACACCACCACCTGTGCGAGAAGTATCTTGCTGACCGACAATAATCTTTCCTCGTACAGTCTCCTCTTGCGAAGTAGATTCTGCTGTTGAGCCACTGACACCAAAACGTGCCATAAAGCGTGTCCTATCGTCTTGTATGCGTTCATAGACGACTTCTGGTATATCATGGTTCTCTGGGAACATAAGAGCCTTAGAAGGTTCGCCGGGAGTAACGATTGTACGACCTTGACGACGAGCCTCTGCAACCTGTGCCGCCTGTTCTTTGTTGAACATCAATCCATTTACAACGACACCGCCATTGATGTTATCGACATTCCTATCGTACTGTTTCAGTCCTTTGTTGATGTTGTCCTGAGTGACAAGTCCCTGAGATACGAGACCTGTCTCATCGCATGGCTGAGTTCCTAAATCAAAAACTGTAAGGAATACAAATGGAATCTTAGGGCGTGGGAAGTGGTTATGTCCCGGTACTTCCTGCATCGTAGGCTGACCCATAGCGTCTACCGTCCGCTGTTGCTTTGGATAATTAAAGTTAGGGTTCTTTGACTTATGTAAAATGATATCGCCTAGCTTGTAGAATACATACTCGTCAGTCCAGCATTGCTTATAGCCCATGAGTGAGCCGAGCTTGCCTTGTGCTTCCTTTTCAATCTTATCTTTATGTTCAGGGAAACGAGTAATAAGATTACGAGCAGTATCGTAGAGTTTAAGATTCAAGAACTCACCAACATATTCTCCGTCTTCAATGTAACCGTTAGGGTCAAGCTCTAGGTCTTTAGGATTGATAGCTTTAACAATGATTTCATTATCCTCGCCGTTGTAACCAATCTGCCATACACCTAAGAAGCGTAGACTCCAATGACGAACACCTTTCTTCAACTTAGTTTTTAGATGATTGTACTGTGCAAGATATTCAAGAGCCATGTGAATCTTGTCAGCAACCTCTTTCATTTCAGGAGAATTGTCACAGCCAACAATAGGTTCAGGGTTCTGTTGAGTGGCTTGTGGAATCATTGTCTCAACCGCTTCAAAGATTATGTTATCTGTGAGAGGTCGTTTGCCATTCTCGTATTCACTATCAGGAAATTGCTTGCCAATCCAATAACGCTGATTGATGTCTCCAGCTTCATGTATTTGTTTCTTGGTAGTTGATCCGTCATAAAGTAATCTCCATGATTTTTCAAGTTCAATCAAATCCCTATCATCCATGTCCAAAGTTAATTCACCGAGACTCTCAACTAATCCTTCCTGTTTTTCTCCGTCAGCATTTTTACCCTTCGCTTTATTATAGTTTGCGAATAGTGAGTAAAATCCACTTGTGAGTATGCCTGCCATTTTTATATTTTGTTTATTTAAATACTAAAAGAGCGCCCAGAAAAAATCTGATGCGCTCCCATTGCGTTGGTTAAGCGTTTACGATGTAATTATATTCCTACTATCCTAGAGTGTCAAACAAGTCAAGGGTGTGTATAACTATAACGCAAAAATTCCCAGAGAGGGGAATGATTGCGATTATTAGCTTTGATCATATTCCCATGAATTTTGTAAAGAACATCTACCTAAATTATACCACACTAAAACTTATTTGACTTAGGTGAATATGTGTATAAGTGCCTGTCCACAGATAGTATATCCCCCTCTTTGGAGAAGTTAATCGTTGAAGAACCACGCTTGATGTCCAATGCACCAGAGCTTATTAAAAAGGTTATTTTATCGTAATACTGCATAAAGAGCTTAAATGCTTCTGCATCTTGATTTGAAAGTGTGATAATCGCTGTCATAAATTATGTATAGCGCCAGTCCGATTCCTTTGGAGAAACTTCTGGCATTATTAATTGTATCCCATCTGTCGTATTGTTGTGATATCGATAAGGTGCTTCGGGTATAACTGATTTCCTTTCACTACCCCCAACGAACTGACTCTCATTCTCTGCGAATCTATCATAGGCTACTCGATAGTATACCATAGCAATAGCCCAGTCATTGCGGTCTGAACGCTCCCAGACATAGACAAGATTGCCCATTCTGTCCTCATCAACAATACGATACATATGAGACCAATGAAGCCACATATTCCACCATTTCTCTAAGTTACCCATAAGGAGAATACGCTTGTCGTTCATCTCGTCTACTGTCTGCTGAATAATACGATTACGGTCTACAAGCACTCTGCCGTATTCTTCGCCGTCTCCCCACTTGATAAGATTCATGGACTTTTTATCTTGCACGAATGAACATAAAAATACTTTACCTTTGTTATCATCTGCGAACTTACGGACTCCAATGATATCTCCGCCTTGGTCAATAACCATTATCCAGTCGTTATGCTTATCACATTCACGCTGTAGCTCCTCATAAGTATCACATTCGCCCATATCTATGAGCCCGTTCATATCACCATAACACCAACGAATCTTTATACCTGTATCAACTCCAAATAATACACGACCCTTACGTTGTTTCTCCTCTGTCAAAATACCTTTAATTGTTTCAAGCGTAACCTTTGACTTGTTATCAGCATAAGGCAAAGCGAGTACGAAGTTATGGAAGTATTGAGCTTCCTTCTCTTTAAAGTCTTTAATGATTTTACTAGCAGGAATCCATGCACAGATAAGCTGTGGAATATGATAGCCACTAAACTCCGCTTCTGGGTTCTTCTTTCTCCAATGTCCCTCACGTCTATCTTGGTCAGTAATCTCATTCTGACAAAATTTGCATTGATAACATTGTCTTTGCTGATCAACTGAGTATGGCCACTCCATGAACTGCCATTCTTTACAAGCTGAACATAAAATAAACCATTCTTTCATATCGGATTTAGCCCAATATTGGTCTATACCGTTTCCAACCACACTAGGATGAGAGAAGTACCAACGCCAACCACCTGCTTCTGCTTGCTGGCGTGTTTCGTATTGGATAATAACCTCTGGATTAGAAGCGTCTATTTCGTCATGCACGTTTAACTGTGAGGAGAACATGGTAGCAGACTTGGTTGTGAATGTACCACGCCAACGAATCATACTATCGCCTATCTTCTTCTGTTCAATTGTGTCATGGTCTTTAGTCCAATTTTGGAATACTTTGTTTTGAGCAATAATACGGTTAATCTTATCGCCCACCATATCAAAGACATCGGACATAGTAGGCAATGTGTAGATGATGTCCTTCTTCAAGAAGCGAGCTACCCATAGAATCTTGATAGTAAACATAACCGTAGCGCCTATCTGGGGAGCTTTCAGGATAGCTTGATATGGACTCATGTCCTCTAGAATATCTTTCAGAAACGGTCTATCACGAAATGATAAAGACAAACCACGCTCACTTTTGATATCCTGTCCCTTAATAAAAAGATACGGATTTACCGCTTCAAGCTCTTCTGGTTTTATATCAAGAGGTTTTTGCTTTAGCATGTTTTATCTTGTTAGCTCGTGTTCTTTTGATATTTCTCTCTTTCTTACAAGGAAAGCAACAAGCTGGAACTTTATTCTTTCGTTCAACGATATCTCCACAATGTTGACAAGGTACTTTAATCATTTTATTTCATCAGCAATTAACTTAGAAGCTATCTCTTTGGCGAGTATAGTCATCTTCTCTCGGTTTTCAGTGTTTACTTCTACATTTACATTCAAAGACTTTTCAGGAGCATACGCACCTTTCAATTTATAAGCCATTTCAAGTCCTTTAGATACTGCTTGCGTCTCTATTCCGTTATCAATCACTTCACCCTCGACAACGATGTTATCCCTCTTATTCAAAAGCTCTATATGCCTTTTGGTGATCAGTTCGTCAGGTATCATATCAGCCAACGACTTTGACACATTAGCAATTTCCTGTTGAATCTTAATTTTTCTTAATAGGTTATGTCCCGTAACAGCAGATACATTATCGTCTTTCTTTTTCAAAACCTTTTTAACAGCCTGAGTAGCATTACCACCATTGAGTACATACTCTTTAGCAAATGCTTTGTCTTTAGGCTTTAGTTTGGTCATTGTTTTTAATTGTCCACCCATTAGGAAACTGCTTATCTAGTCTATCAAGCATTTCACCATAAGTAATCATTTCTTGTTTTAGACTAAGTACAAATAACAATGCTTCATCAGTCATTCTGTGGATCAATTCGATAAAGGCTAATTCAGATTGTCGTATGTAGGTCATTTTGTTGTAAAGAATGTTGAATGTATGTGCTTGTATTTTGTATCACAACCTGTTTTAGAGCATTTCCAACCTTTAGGAGTGGGAATGTAAACTGTTGTCGTGGAATCATCTACGATAGAAGCTAGATCATTCATCATCTTCTGATTCTTTGTCTTTCTTCTTTTTTTTGTTTGGTTCGTATTTGCCATAGAGTTCTTCGTAGTTTTTGTTTGGTGTGCCGTCTTTGTTGAATGGTTGCTGGATATCGGCTTCGTAATACTTTGCTTCTAACTCTAGCCTTCTTAAGAATGTACCTGATAGATTTCTCATCTCACAATTATCACATACTCGCTTTCCGTCTTTATACCGTAGGACTGTTACTTGTTTTCCGCATTGACACTTTAGTTTTCGCATGAAGGTTAGGGTATTTATCTCTCTTACGTCTTGCGGAGTAACGACTATTCTCCTGACCATGCCAGCATTTACGGATTTGACCGACTGATACGATATAGGTTCTTCCGCAATGGCATTTTATTTCTTTGCGCACAAGAGCATGACTTCCTGAATAAAATCTATCTGTTCTCGTACCGCTTCTCCTAATATTTGTTTTATAATTACTCATCTGATTTTGGTGGGACTTTTACAACTGCAATAGTTCCCTTGTTTATCAAACGACCTTTAGCGAATGAGACTGCATTTTCAATCGAACAACGTGTAGCTTTTACTGGATCAATTATACCAGATTTTATCATATCAACATAGGTTTCATTTTCTGCATCAAAGCCTTTTCCTTTTGGCATATTGACTAGAATGTCTGCGTAATCAAGTCCAATGTTATCAATGATTCTCTTGAACGGAGATAGGATAGCTTTTTTCATAATTCTTTCACCGATATCCGTACTAGATAATTTCTGTGATACACGATAGAAAGCCATGCCACCACCTTCAACAATCCCTTCCTCTAAAGCGGATTTAACGGCATTTACAGCGTCTTCAACCTTGTCATAGAGTCCTTGTGTCTCTCCTTCAGTCTTTGAACCGACTGAAATGACGGCCACATTACCCTGCAAACGAGCTATACGCTTCTCTACCATGTCATAATCGTTATCATTGGTGATTGAGCCTAATTGCTGTTTTAGTTGCTTTACGGTTGATTTTACGTTTCCTGCGCCATTAAGAATGATAGTCTTACCACTTGTAGCAATAATCTTTTCAGCTTTACCGAGATTTTCAAGTGTAATTTCTTCTAGTTTATAACCTGCATCTTTTGAAATGAAAGTAGCACCAGTAACTAAAGCTACGTCTTCAAGGACTTCATTTTTCTGTGAAGCACACTTAATTACGAGGGTATTAAACATACCGACTTGCTTGTTATAGGCAAAAGTATTAAGTACGGCTGGGTCTATTTCAGTACAGAAAATAACAAGCTCTTTGATAGTAGCTGAGGCTTTTTCTAGGAATGGCATAAGTTCAGCGATTGTAGATAGTTTCTCGCCGATCACCAGTGTACGAACCCCTTTGAATTCTGCCTTATTACCCTTATTGCACATGAAAGGGTGAACATAGCCTTTTTCTACTTCATAGCCTTCAACGAGTTTAACTTCGGTACTAGGTAGTTTAGATTCTTCAACAGTAATCTTTCCGTCTTTGCCGACTGCTTCAAATGTATCGGTAATAATGTTAGCAATCTCTTCTGATTCAGATGAGACTAAGGCGACTTGATATATTTCTTTTGATGTTCGGATAGGCTTAGCTATCTTTCGCAATTCGTCAATGATTTTAACCTTAGCCTTTTCGATAGATTTGTTTATCTTCTTAGGGTTTTCGGAATACTTAAATGCTTCTGTTGGGATAGCATGGCATAGGCAAATTGTTGTAGTAGTAGCATCTCCTGCTTCTTCATTAGTTTTAGCCGCCGCCTCGCACATAAGGTTAAGTGTTTGACGTTCAGTATCGTCATTAACTTCAAGTGCTTTAGCAACACTAACTCCATCAGTAGTAACACGAGGGACTGAAAAAGCTCGGTCTAGTGTTACTGCTCCACCGCCCGGGCCGAGAGTACAGCAGACGTACTCCTCGACCAAGTCCATAACTCGTATGATTTTCTGGCGATCTTCTATTCCGTTAGAGAGTATTTTCATTTTGATATTGCAACTATTGACTTATAATTTACGAAGAAAAAATTGGCATGTTCTATAACGTGAGACTCTTTTGAAAACAATGCTTTGAGTCCGACTTTTAGATCAGGATTCTTTTCGCTTGCTTCCTTTCCTATTGATAAAATCTGTCCCTCACGCATAACAGTTTCCGTAGAAACAAAACCTTTCGGCTTTTCTTTTGGTAGTTGTACTTGTACAAATTCTCCTGTGGCTTTCATTATTTTTTAGATTTATTAACTTTTTCAGTTTCTAATTTAATAATCTGTGGGCGAGCCTGTATTCCGTTCTTTCCGTAATCCAAGACTGCACCGATATCATAACCATGTTTTACTGTAAGTTTCTTGTAATCTTCAAAAAAGGCGGCGACTTCTTTTTTCTCTTGCTCTTCGATTGATAATTCTGCTGGTTTTATTTTTGTTTCTGACATTGTATTAAAATTATTCTATAAAATTATTCTAATGGCTCTCCTGTTTTCTCTTTCTCTTTTAAACTATCCTTAAACGACTGTTCTTCTTCTGATAATCCTATAATGTACCCTTCACCATGAGGAAGGTGGCTCACGACTTTTGAAGATACTTTATCAACTACTGTGCCGATGTTTTCCTTGTATCTATCAGCAACACCAAGCATGACAATAGCGATAAGTAATCCAATTATAACTCCAAGAGCAAAAGCAATTATTGAAAATAGAAAAATCATTTTATGAAAGTAAAAGTAGGATAAGTCCAAATATAAAAGCTGGCGTAGAAGCGTCAAAGAATCCATAGCATAGTAGTAATATTGCAATGAGTATCATATGTAGTAAATCCATTATACTTAGGCGTACGATTAAAAGCAAGATGACTTTATCCACAAGTTATTAGACTTTTGAAACTTGCGTATGAAAAAAGAAGGTATATAATACTCTCTATGAAAGACGGCATAGTATATTTTTATAATCGAATAACGCCATTTCAAATGTTTTCTTTGCCGTCTACATTTGGAGTGGCTTTGTTTGCTTATAAATATGAATAACGGCAACTGGGTAAAACTTCACAGGCAGATGTTCAGTAATAAGTTATGGCTTTCTGAACCTTTCACCAAAGCACAAGCTTGGGTTGATCTATTTGCTAATGCAAACCACACCGCAGGTAGCTTCTGGGTTAGGGGTAATGAAGTTAACATTTTGCGTGGTCAATTAGGCTGGTCGGAGCTTACAATGGCTCAACGGTGGGGTTGGTCTAGGGATAAAGTGAGACGGTTTCTAAAGTGGTTGGAGAATGAGTCAAATATAAGACAACAGAAAACATCACTAACAACCATAATTACCATAGTAAATTACGATATATATCAATCAGACAAGACAACAGACCATACAGCAGAAAGACAGCAGAAAGACAGCAGACGATACACAAACAAGAATGATAAGAAGGTAAAGAATGATAAGAATACAATAAACACAGGCGAGGAAACCTCGCAAGACGATAAAAAACCTCAATTTACTCCAGAAGGAGCAGAAGTAATAAAAGCCTTAGAAGAAGTTGATCCAAAAAATAAGACCTATTATGCAAACAAGACTCAAAGAGCTAGTGCCGATTTTCTTGTAAATGAATATGGTCTAGAAAAAGTATTAAAAGTCATAAAATTACTTCCAAAATCAAATAACCTAGATTTCTGCCCTATAATTACAAGTCCGTATGAATTGAAAGAGAAATGGGGAAAATTAGCAACACAATTACAAAAAATTAAAAATAATCAACTATTACTAATATGAGCAAAAGATATTTCAAAGTTAAATATGGCTTTTCAATAGCCGACCAAGTTTCAATCGAGGAAAAAGATTTACAAAAAGCTATTTATGCACAGGTTGCTGGTGTTCCTGTTCAACTCAAAAATGCCTACATTAACGGTAGAAACATAATCAGCATTACTCCACACTGGCATAAACATACTGGCTGGAATGAATTTTATGAACCAAAAGACGGAGAAGACTTTAACCAAATCAAACGAGATTGTCCTAACTACGATTGTGTTATTGAAGCCCATAAAAATAAAGTGTTTGAATTGATGAGAAGCGGACAAGTAAAATTGCTTGAATCTGGCGGAGTTCCTATTGAAGAAAGTGAGATATTAAAGTTACGAGACGGTTCAGAATCAAATACACGATTACTTGATGGTGTTGGAAAAGACAAAGCATTATCAGAAGTAAGTAAAAGATTGAGAATTAAATGACCAAAAGAGAAACTTCCATGTTAATACTATCCGCATATAAACTACATTGCAGTAGAAAGCAAAAAGCTCTTAGAATCGCCATGAATAGAATTGATTATAAAAAGTGGTTAAAGGAAATAGGAGAAAAAGATAGTGCTAATAATCGGAAGATATTTAAGAGATCATGGCGTTGTAGAAAAACCTTATCACTTGAGGAGTTTGCAGTTAAAACATTAAAAGAATTACCTGAAATAGATTTATAATATATGGCAAAATCACAAGTACAATTCACGAAAGATAACGAATACTACACACCTAAATCCTTTGTGGATAGGTTCGGTAAGTTTGATTACGATCCTGCAACTACGAGAGAAAAGGCAGAGGAGTTTGGTGTACCTAACTTTGACACGATTGAAACTGACGGACTTTCAAAAGATTGGTCGCAATATAAACGGATATGGATAAATCCTCCATTCACACGAAAACACGAGTTTCTAGCTAAAGCGTGGTTTACTTATCTTAAAGCAAAGAATGAAATCTATATTTTATTTCCTATTGAGTTTATGACTACTGCCAGATTCCATAACGCTGTTGGGGGGGGCAGAGTCTATGTTCCAAACGGAAGAATTTAACTTTGAAAGTGGTCTAGGTAAAACAGGAAAATCCCCTGCTTTCGGAAGTGTGGTAATGAAGTTGCAAGATACATTTGAGATAGAGTTGATAAATAAGTAATTGACATTTTACAAATTCAGCGTTAAACTAGCCTATATGACAAAACCAAAATGGATAGAGAAAGTAAAAAAGAATATTATCAAACACAATAACTCACTTACACCAGAAGAGCGTGTAAAGAGTGCTTCAAAAGCTGGTAGGGCTTCATGGGCTAAATTAACCATTGAACAAAAGGCAGATCGTCTAAGAAAAATGCGTGTTGGTAGGAAATAATATACCCTGTGGATAAGTGGCGTTTGACAGGCGTATATCCTTTTGCTAAGATATCTACATAGGTCGATACATTACAAACATAACAAGCCCGTTCTATTCTATCCCTTACTCCGATTCTTTGAATACTGTACAAAGCCTAAATATCGGTGGGCTTGGGGATAGAATAGAGCCAAAGTAATTATGTCAAAAAAGCAAGTAAAAATGATCGAGGAAGTGTTCCTCTCGGAGGATATTCCAGAGCAACCATTCCTAGATATGCGAGAGATACAAGAAGAAGAAACTAGAATTGAAAAAGAAGAAAGATTAAAAAAGTTTATGGAGTGGATTAGTAAGAAGAAAGTCGCATACGCATAGAGTTCATTGAAAAGTTGATAGGACACTGGGGTGGTGGAATAGGTAAACCTCCCAAAAAGTAATTACCAAAAGTATTCTAAATATCAGTTATTAGGAAATCCCTAACATCTGATACATGAAAAAATTGAACCTGCCGTTGATTAAATGTTCACCCATAACGGTGTACCCAGTGTCCAATCGGGGATGAGCTGTTTATTACTTTACTGAAGGCTCACATGCAAGGTGCAAATCCTTGTCCCCAGTGTCCTATCAACTTTCGAAACCTACCCAGTTACTAGATAATTAAAAATCTATTAACTAAAAATTATGACAAATATAAATCGTGATAGTGAGGGAAAGTTTACAAGTTCAAAGTGGTTCGTTACAAAGTTTCTAGGATTGCCAGTGTTGTTCGTAATAGTCGGAGTTGGTTTAGCGATGTATTATCAGCACCAGCACCCAAACATTATTACTAACACAATAGAAAAAGACATTTCACCAGAAATGTATGCACAGAAAATTGATAGTCTTGAAAAGAATCTAGTCGAGCAAGTTCGTTCATGTGAAAGTGAGGGTTTTAAAGAATCAGACGGACTAGTAACATATGATCCAAAGTTAGGCGGAAAGAATGATGATAAAGCTATGAGTTACGGCACATTACAGTTTAAGAAAGCAACAGTTATCTATTACGAAAAGACTTTATTTAATAAAGTAGTAACAGGTAAAGAAGCGATTTTGATAGCCTTAGATTACCAGCAGTCTGGTGAATTAGCACAAGCAATCATGTTTCAAAGCAAAAATATGGCAACTGATTGGATCAACTGCTCAACTCGCTTAAATCTTAACGTGATGATACAAGCAATTAAAAAAATAAAATAATGCCAATCACACAATAACAAGTAAACGAAGCAATCAAAGAGCTTGGAGAAGCTATGACTGAAAGTGTTGAAGCTCAAAAGGCAGAGGAAAACGCTAAACTCCGCAGAATCAAAGCACACAAGAGATTATTATTAGCAAAGGGAGTAGTCGCATCATTAAAGTTTAATTTATAATTTATGACAAAAGAAATTGCAGTAAACAAAGAAACACAAGAAGTAGAAAGTCTAATAGGTCAAGCAATCTCAAAAGGTGCTTCTATCGAGACACTTGAAAAGCTCCTTGCAATGCGTAAGGAGTTGAAAGCAGAACAGGCTCGTGAGGCTTTTACAGATGCGATTGCTACATTCCAGTCAGAATGTCCAGTAATTAAAAAGGAGAAGAAAGTTATGAATAAAGACGGCAAGTCTATTCGTTACAAGTATGCTCCGCTTGATTCAATCGTTTCGCAGGTTCAGAAACCACTTGCAGAGGCAGGGTTGTCATACTCTTTCGATGAAAAGAAAGATGATAAGAGTATCACAGCTATCTGTAAGATTACCCACAAGCTCGGACATTCAGAAATTAGTTCATTCCAAATTCCTATCGGTGCAGAGGAGTATATGTCTGATCCGCAGAAACATGGTGCGAGAATTACTTTTGCAAAGCGTTATGCCTTTTGTAATGCCCTCGGTATTTTGACTGGTGACGAAGATTCAGATGCCACAGAGGACAAGAAATCAAACGAAAAGATTGAGGCACTCAAACCAAAGATTGAAGAAATAACTAATCTTGAAGACCTTAAAAAGCTCTACGAAGAACACAAAGGTCTAGGAAATGAGTTTGCAAGTCTTATTACAGCCCAAAAGAAGTTTATCATCGAGGCTAACAAAGAATAGTATGAAGATTCATCAAGTCGAACAGAATACTCCTGAATGGCACGCATTACGCCTACAGTACCCTCTAACCGCTTCTGAGGCACAGGCTATAGGAAATCAAGGAAAAGGTCTTGAAACTCTTGTAATGGAGAAAATGGCTCAAAAGTACAGTAGCGCAGATCGTGAGCAATATACCAACAAAGACTTAGAGCGTGGTATTGAGCTTGAACCACAAGCTAGAAGCCTCTATGAGCTTGAAACTGGTAATACTGTTGAAGTCGTAGGATTTGTTACTAATCCTAAAGTATCGAATGTAGCAGGTTGTAGTCCTGATGGTGTAGTACAAACTGACGGACTAGTTGAAATAAAGTGCTTCGATGATACTAAACATTTTGAAATGACACTCGAAGAAGACTTTAAGATTGAGAGTAAATACATGTGGCAAATGCAAATGCAAATGCTTATATGTAATACGGCTTGGTGCGACTTTGTAGCCTATAACCCTAACTACAAGAAATATTTACTTATCAAGCGTATCGGAGTTGATTTGGTAATGCGAGAGAAGATAAAGACAGGTCTAGTAATAGGAGAGAAACTTATTAACGAAATTGAATCAAAAATAAAATGACTACAGAATTTGTAATTAAATTTGACTATACACTAGAAGCTTTGCAAGCCATTGCAAAGGAATCGGAACACGTAGACCTATCAGACATCGAAGCCGTCAAAGAAGAGCATAAGAAGTTTGTGAAGATACGCACAACAATCAAGAAACAAGAAAAAGAAATGGTAGACGGTGCAAATGACTTTCGTAGTAAAGTATTCGATAAACGTAACGAATATCTCGCAATAACTGAACCAGTCGAGAAGAAGTTTAAGGATATTCTTGATGCAGAGGAATTCAAAAATACTATGGAAATCCGTAGATCACTTTTGGCAGGTAAAAAACAGTCACTTGCTTCACTAGATATTTCACCAGTGTCAGATGATTTCATTTTGACACTTGATGACACACAATGGGTTGCTTTCTTCCAAGAAAAGATTGCTGAAAACACTTCTAATATTGCAAAGAAAGAAGCTGAAAAGAAACGTGAGGCTGACCAAAAGGTAAGAGAGGAACGAATCAAGAAAGAAATGGTTGAAAAGGCAGAAATAGAAAAGAAACAGGCTTTGGCTAAGGCTGAAAAAGACAAGGTTGATGCCATAGCAAAGGTAAAGCGTGAGGCACAAGAAAAGGTCGAAAAAGAAAAGCGTGACAAGGAGTTAGCAGAAAAGAAAGAGGCAGAGGCACAAGCAAAATTAGAAGCTAGCAAAAAATATCAGAAGTTTCTTGCAGACAACAATTATAATCAAAAAACTGATATAATTGTAGAAACAAGTATCTATAGATTAGTAGCAACATTTAAGAAATAAACATGGACAAAATCTCAATAAAAATTGATGTTTCAAAAATAGACAAGTCAAAGATAACTTCTCGTACTTTTACTACAAAAGATGGAAAAGAAATCACAGTTAGAGAAATTGCACTTGATATAGTGCCAGTCAAAGAAGCAAAGTTACTTAAAGAAGGCGATACATACCAATTATGGAAAACTCATTTTTTAACTATCCCCCAGACAAAAGAAGATAGAGAAAACAAAGTTAAATCGGTAATTCTTGGTGATGGAATAATGTTTAAGGACAAACAAGCTCCACAAGGAGAATTATCAGCAGATATTCCAGCAGACGAAATTCCGTTTTAATTTAAAACCATGTCTCACTTTGACGAAATAAAATCCAAGCTACAGCAATATCCTCTTGCAAGAGAACGCAAAAATAAAAACGTCTTTATTGCTCGATTACTTCTAAATAAGTTTTCATCTCGCTTACAAACTGGAATAGATGAAAAGCTCATGGAGGATATTATAGTTACTGGTGCAAGTTACGATAGAAACTTTAGACAGGTTTTACAGGAATGTCCTGAACTTCGTGGCTCGGATTATTCGGATAAGCAGTCGTTGGAAGAAGATAAAATGTTACAATTAGGCTATCAACCTAAAATTAAGGAGGATAAAATTATCAAAGACATAGCTAAGCCTTATAAAGAATAAAATGGTGAACGCAAAAAAAAGGGTAATGCAGGAGAAAATCAATTTGCCACTTTCTTGCGTTCACATGGATTCAAGGCTTTCAGAGATAGTGCTAGTGGCGGATCAACACATAAATCAGATATCGTTAATGGTTTGGATTACTCAATGGAAGTTAAGACTGTTAAAAAATTGAACCTAAAAGAATGTTGGAGACAGGTTACACGAGATTCTTCTATAGCTCATAATTCACCATTACTTGCAATTCACCTAGATGGTATGCCTGAAAATGAGTGGATTATAGGATTACACTCAAACGATTGGGTAGAACTAGAAAAAACTGCTCGTCAAAAGCCTAAAATTGAGGATAACCGAGCAGAAACACACCAGTACGATAGGAATACCATATATGCCTTACAACAGCTTAAATCGCAAATAAACAGGGTTTCTAAATTACTTGAAGATGAAAACCAATAAATACAATCCTTCATATACCTCACAAGTCTTTCTCGGCAAAGTCGGTTTAGATGGAGTTACAAAAAAAGTAGCTTTAAATGCACCAAAACTATACCAACATTTCTTAAACGAACAGACTAAAGTCGGAGATGAAGTAGCTATGTATATTACAAGTAAAAGACCAAAAAGAAGTTTGTTACAAAATAATTACTATGCGTTGTATCTATCGCTAATTTCAACGGCTAGTGGTTATACACCAAAAGAATTACGTGCATGGGCAAAAGGTAAGTTTCTATCACAAGGTATTAAAGAAATATATGGAGAAAAGACACGTATTGTAGATAGTTCAGTTGATCTAAGAATTGGTGAGTTCTGTGAGTTTCTTTGCCAGATAGAAGAAGCGACAGAAATACCATGTCCTAAAACCGACCCATTCTTGAAAGCTCTCACACAGGAGGAGTATAATGATCTAAAAGAATCTCAAAAGCGTGCTTACTCAAAAATGAAAGCTAAAATTATAATTAACTCGCCATGCCCGGCATCTCCCACAAACTAATCCTCGTCAGTAACTTCTATAAGAAAGGCAAACCCAGTACCAAGTCTTTCTCTGACGGTGAATGGCGAATTGAAAAGGTCTGTAAGGTGTGTGGAATTAAATGGAACTACGCCCTCTCCTCAATCGCCGAGTTTATTAAATTAAAGAAATAACATGCCCAACCCAAAAACAATAGCATATCAGGAGATGATGAAGGAGTTTGATAAGGGATTTCCTTTAGACTTTTGGGCAACAGAAAATTGTTTTTCTAACCCGACTGAACTTGAGTTTATCCAATGGCAAGATAGCCAGACAAAAAGGGCGAATCTCCACATTGAGAGAATGAAGTCTTTTATTCGTTCCTCCTACCTCTACCAGCTTGAAGAAGAGGTTAAGAGGTTGAGGAATAAAGAAAAAGATGAAAATACTTGGTATTGCTGTAAAAAGTGTTGTTCTGCTTTAGGTTGTACTGATGTCGTCTGCTGGTGTCATAGTGGATTTAATGACCATATAAAAAGTCAAAAAGCACCATTTCCTTTCAGAGAAAATCAAGCTATCAAATCCGAAATCGCCCTCTGTGAAGAAGCCATTAAAGAGATAAAAACATTACAATAATATGTTCAAAGATTTACCTGAAGGCACTACACACTTCTACGGAGATTCTTGCTCTCCACCTCACCGATGTCCCAGAGGAACGTGTGTGCGAGCGTATAACGGAGTATGTAAGGTGTGTAATCAGGATATGAGAGAAGATTGTGAACATGCCAGAGATAGCAATATGTGTGATAGGTGTTCGATTATTAAGAGTGAGTAGAACATTAAAATGTAGTTGAGAGAGGGCTGTGGTGGCGGAATAGGTAGACGCATAGACTATGACAATGGACTATGTAACTTCAAGCATTACATGCAAGGTGACTATACGAGTAATCCGTCATACAGTGAAAGTCTGTTCACACGGTGCTCGTCAAATCCTTGCCCACAGCACCCCTCTCCGCTACTAACATTATAAATTAAATAAAAAGATGTATGAAAATTAAAGCATATGCAGTGGTTACAGATGATGGTTTTATTCCTGATTTTTCAAACGGAATAATGAAAGATGTTTACCAGATACATTCAACAAAAAAATCAGCGGATAATTTCTGTAAGGAGGTCGGTAAAGGCTGGAAAGTTGTATCTGTTTTGATTACTAAAGAAGTCCTCCCCAACTAACTCGTAAATATATATGAAAAAAATAAAAACAATTTTTGAAAGAAACTGGGATAGTGACGGTAAAATTAAAAATGAACCATGTGTAGGTTTTCGTGCGGATACTTTGAAAGAGGCTATTGCCACAGAGAAATTAGACGGTACAAATATCAGAGTAACTGTACGAAATCATATTGTTGTACGAGTAGAGAAAAGACGCAATCCGTCTCGTCTCGAAAAAGCAAAAGGTATCATTGAACCATGGTATATTGATGCAAGTGAATCAAGTGAAGACAAATATATTATGGCGTGCGTTAAAGGTACTGATTTTTCAGATATTCCTGATGGCGAATGGAGTGGCGAAGCACTTGGATTAAATATCCAAGGAAATCCATTAAAGTTGGATAAAAATGTTGTAGTATTCTTCACCCTCAATCAAGCACCTATATTTGAAAATGTACCGATTACTTTTGATGAATTAAAAGAATGGTTGCCAAAACAAAAAAGTAAGTACGGAAATGACTGTGGTATCGAAGGGATTGTATGGCATTGTCCTAATGGAGATATGTATAAAATTAAGACTAAGGATTTTCTTTAATCCCCCTCACCCCTATAAACAAATGAAAGAATACAATCGTACAACAAAGAGATGGGAAGAACCAGATAAGAATGGCTCACTTAAGAAACCTGAAACATGTAAAGGTAAAAAACCTCATGACTTCGTGTTACTTATTCCCCAGTATATAAACAGGCAACATTTACCGTTTAGCAAAGACCAAGTTGAGGAGTATTATGCTATTGAAGATGAACGAAAAATGATGAATGAAGTTCTTGATGATAAATTGATGAGACTTGGAATAAATCAGCGACACTATGGCGGAAGATGTACCAGATACTATGTTTGCTCAGTGTGTGGAAAGAACAAGTATGAACAATCCCCTACACCCAAAGAGTAAGATATGGTAGAATGAGAGTGCCAACGACTTTGGTACTGCCCGTGGATACGGTCGCAGACGTGTGAAACAGCATTTAATTTAATGGTAGAATCTCGACTTTTAGAGACGAGTATGAGGTGTTCGATTCCCTCAGTGCTGTAAAATAGTAGAATTGCTCCCTGTAGGTTTCTTGTCTATGACGGAGTAAAGAAAACACTCGGCTCATAAATGGGTCGGGTGTTTTTGATTGGGTGGCGTTACCGCCTGAAAGCCGAGAAAGTTATTCACAATCAGATAGTAGGTCGCAATAGGCAACTTTAATCTGTAAGGGATTCGTTTCTCAATTTTGTTATGACACTCTCTACAAAGGTCAATCGTAGCTCGTGAACCACGAAACAGCCTTTTGGGGCAAATATGGTGTCTTGTAAACTGAACCTCATCGTAAGAACGCCGACATTTCGGACAATGGTTACGATGGCGCATACTAATCCCTTTCTGGTTGAGGGTTTTGGAAATGATTTTGACTCATCTCCTGTTCTTGTAGTCGCTTCACAAAAGCAAGCGATACACATTCTTCAGAGCAATAGTGGCCGTGCTCGTTGACGATAGGAATTGCGTAGAAGTGTTCCCCACACTCATGGCACACGAAGTGGTGCTTGAATTTCATCTAGTCCTCCTTCAAAAATAAAAGTTAAAGGGTAGTCATGTTCCACAAGGGCATCTAAGTCCTTGTCCAATTGTTCATCGCACTTTTGGCGCAATAAACTGCAACTAGTCTGACAACAGTAACGTTGAATACAATTTGAGCATATAGATTTCATGGTACCTCCATATATATTATATCATATAAAAAACTCCCCAATTGAAGGAGTCTTTTATACTGCTCTAACTTTCTTAGTATACTACTTAACGAAACCAGTTGGAAGTCCGTTACTGAAGTCGTTAATCGCACCAATAACCTGTTTAAGAACTAGACCTACTATAACAACCTCACTATCATTTAACCCCAAAGTACTAACACTTTGGAGGAAGTAGTTAAGGATGGCTACGGCACCAATACAAAGAGCGTGGTAGACGATAGATAGGAAACGTGGACTCTTTAGAAAAGATACGATTGTTGACATATAATTTGATTAAGCTGATATGTATATATTATACCACTTAAGGAAAAGACTGGGAAACCCAGCATAGTCCTTAAAAGGTTTGTAATGTAATTATTGTTAACATTACAAGAAGTTTGAGATACCAGCATAATCGTATATAGTCGACTCTGAAGACGATACAATATAAAAAGTGTTCGACCAGAGTACTGCCATAAAAAAGGTTTAACGTGCATCCCAGAGTTTGTCTAGTACGTTTCGTGCGAGGGGCACGCCCCCGACTGATAAATCCTAGTTACCAAGGTGCCGTTGTAAGGGATTGATTATAAAGGTACGAATATATTATACCATTATTTATTTTGCAAGTGTACTACCTATAGGAGTATTAGGATATGGAAGTGGTTTACCAGTAAGCCAAGCGGCAACATTATTCCAGAACATCTGCCAATTAGATGTATTATTTAGTAATGGTATAGGAGTTATATCAGATTGAGTAGTAGTTACTGGCTGGATTGAAACACGAGTAATTAAAGGTATGAAGTAATCAGCTGAAAGTTGCTTAAGTGAAGGCTGGTAACTATCGTAAATATAGAACGGAAAAGCTGAAGTGGGGTCAAACTTATACAATTCTACAGAGTGTTGAGGAGTAGTGTTACCTACTGGATATTTAACGTACTGTTGATTCCATGAACCATCTTGGGGTACAGGAATACCAATCTGCACAGAACCTTCTTTGAGATAGGTTTGAAGATAAACACTTATATCTTTGATATATCCACCATTAACAGTTTCAGCTTGAATGTTAAATCTTTTAGCGAACTGTTGTCCCAATGTTTCCATTGGAAGAGTTATCTTGTTTATATTGAAATAGTCGTTATCGAATTGATCTTGAGTAATCCACTTATAGGCATCTTGAGCATTATAATCCAATAAAGAGTTAGGTATTAATCCAGCACCAGCACTACCACAGATATCCCAAAAGTTCTGTTGATAGTTACCTTTATTTGTAACACCACTTAGAATAGCAACCCATTCACGAGAAAGATAATAGTCTCCAGTTGAATCCTTGAAACCGTTAGTGTTCAACCAGTTTAGAGTATCTTGAGGTATAAGACCTAGTTTCTCTAACATACAGAGTCTTGTTTCAGCTAATTCCGTAGCAGAGAAATCCCAACAACAATCTGTATCATAATTACCAAATCTTTGCCCTTCAAAAGTTCCGAAGTAAGGAGAACTGTCACCAGATTCAATTAGTGGGTTATAAGGTATATCTGACTGTAATAACCCTTTAACCTTAGCTTTGAACTTTAGAAAAGGTAAATTCATTTTGATGTTGAGCCAATATGAGTTGATAATACTTGCTGTGTTTCAATAACTTGATATGAGAGGAATCCAAGAATAGGAAGAACTATTGCTAATAGAACTGCTACTGCTCCTTTGGCAATTTTAGTCCAGTCAGCAATAGGGTCAAATTCATCCCTAACAATACACTTTCCTTCTAAGGCTGTAACACGGCCATTAGTCTTCTTTGCTTGTTCTCTAGTTTCGATAGCAATTTCCCTCACTTCATGAATGGCGGCTAGAATTACTTTTAATTTTTCGTCAATCAATTCTCTGGAGTAAGGGTCGGATTGCATGGCTATTTCGCTTCTTCAGCTGGCTTAGGATTAATAATACCATCAATAATCTTTGCACACTCCTTCATGGCTTCGTGTTGCTCGGCTGTTAAAGGGGCGAGACGTGATGCGTTATAGAGGTTTATGAGGGCTTGTTGTGGAGTCATGTTATTTTGTTGGTGCGTTTGATAATGCTTCCTGTGCTGTAGCCAATGTCGCCTGTGCTGTAGCTAACTGTTGTGTAGCGATAGCGTGGTTCGCATTGTACTGTGCAGTGGCGAAAGCTTGGGTTGAATCTAACTGTGCGATACGAGCTGTAGCTACTGTGACTGCATTAGTAGCGTTGGTAACTGCGAGTTGTAATTGTGTGTTGTTCATAGTTTTTTTATTATGATTAAATTATACCACAAGTTTATACTCTTTCGGTAGGGAGTCTGTTGATAATTAAATAATTGTGTTCCATGCACCATTAAGATACATCTTAAAATGACTAGGTGATGAGCTATTATCGACATATGCCATCCCCTCTCTTGGATTAGTTGGTGTTGGACTTGGGACTAAAGTAAATGATGTCAAGATTGTCATTGCACCATTTACTTGGGCTTTATCTGTTGAATCGGTAGTTACTGCGTAAGGGCTTATGTGGTCTGGTGAGAATGTTCCACTTGTCCAACCTACACCATCTCCAAAATCATTTGCTGTAAGGACATCACCGACATCTTTATAATAACCATTTGTTGTATTCTGAATGACGTAGCCTGTAGCATCTGTGCCTGTTGACCAAGTAAGGTCTACATAGAAGTTACTGCCACTGTAATCACTAACAGTTGTACTTGTTCCAGCAGAAGAATCGTAGAATCTTGAACCTGATATGTCTCGGTATGACCAAATTGTATAACCGACATCTTGGTTGTTAAATACGCCAGGAGTAATTGTTGAGTTATAAGTGATTGATTGTGTGTAATCCACTCCACTTGTGGCATCTGTGACTGCACCAGTTGAATAATCGATCGTCGCCATTATGCCGTTAATCCCGTAATGATAGCTGATTGAGCTTATCTGGTCGTTCTGTGAGCTTGAGAAAAAACCTGTGCTGTAGTTTATCGTTCCAATAACACCTGTGTAGCCATAATAATAGGTTATAGAAGAAATCTGGTCGGAGATACTATGAGTCACCGCACCAGTTGAATAATCAATCGTTGCAATCGTTCCTACATAGCCGTAAGAATAACCTATATATGTGATAGGGTCTACTCCACCTGTATTATCAGAAACGTGTCCTGTAGAGTAATCAATATAAGCAATAGGGTTTGAGATTGAAAAGGTATAACCGATTGCGGTTGTTGAAATAAATCCTCCAGAGTTGTCGGTAACCGCACCAGTTGTGTAGTCGATGTAAGCAATAGGATTAGGAAATGTATAATGATAACCAATTCCAAGAACCTGTATCGTTCCACCTGATACGTCTGTATATGCACCAGTAGCGTAATCTATCGTTCCTATTACTGTACTTCCAATATCTTCATAAACATTTCCTGCACCATCATCATAAATGTTAGCACCATTATCTGCACTTCCAGAGATGGAGTAAGTTGCAATAGGATAATAGTATGTATTGAAACTGTAAGTAGATGGACTTTCACCTACACCATAATAAGTATTAGAGTCAACAAGATTTCCACTACCATCATCATAAAAATAATTTCAAAAATTATCTGTACCTGAAACTGTACCTGGTGTTATGTTTCCGTGAGAAAGAGTATAGCTTGAAGAATAAGGATATTCAGTCGGAGAATTGGTGGTCTGTGTCGTGTTTAAATTTCCGACTCCATCATCAGTAACACTACCACCAAAAGAATCATTACCCCCTATTGAGCCTGGAATAATTGGAGTATTAGGTAAGTCAAAATCAGCCGAACTTGGATAGTATGAAGTTGACTGTGCGGTGGATACTCCGATGTTTCCACTTCCGTCATCAGAAATTGTCGCACCATAATAATCTGTGCCACCAATAGAACTCGGTGCAACAGGGTATTGTGAAGTATTAAAATCTAATGTTGAAGGATACTCTGTACTACCAGTCGTCTGAAAATCTGAACTTATTTCACCAGTAGAACTATTCTCGGAAATACTTACATTATAAGCATCATAACCAATAATTGTTCCCGGTATAACAGGAGATTGTGAAGTGCTGAAATTAAGTGATGTAGGGCTGTCAGTTTTGTCTTGTGCAGCAACAATTAAGTGCCCTGAACCATCATCAGTAAAATTTGCACCAAATCCGTCTACACCTGTAATCGCTCCAATGTCTACTGGGTAGAGAGAAGTGTTGTAGTATGAAGAACTTGGAGTATCGGTTTGATGTCTTGTAATAGTTGTTCCTGTAGTACCACTAGGAGATGTGCTACCGACTGTATAAGTACCTATAACGACTTGAACTGGAGTCTTTGTATTGATAAGAGTTTGACCTCCATTATCAAGAACATTATGACCAGAGGTTACATTACCAGTGTTTCCACCTATACTAAAAATGTTGCTATTAACGAATATAAAACTTCCTGAACCGTTATTTCCTGCCGCTGGAGTAAGAATGAAATCACCACCATAAGATGAACCACCTGCCATGAAAATAGAAGCAGGGGTAAAAGTGTACCCTTCCCCATTGTTACTGTATCCACCGCTTAAAGTCAGACTTCCACCAGCACCATAGGCAGTTGTATTTGTACCTCCTTTAATGACTATATTATGATTATTTCCTGCGCCTGAACCTTGGTCAATGTTAAGGTCTCCATTAGGATTAGAGAGTGTACCTTGGTGGTCAATAGTGAAGTTATTATTGAAATTGAATCCATGAAAGACAGATGAGTATCCAGCACCAGTCTCAAATAACATATAACCTGCACCTTGATATCCGCCTCCATACAAAGTAATCTTTGCGCCTTTAGAAAGTCCACTACCTGAAAAGTTATGTGAGTCACCAGCTTTCAAGACGAATTGACCACCAGTTGCGTCGGCAGCAGTAGAGGTAACGTCTTGGGCTTTCATTGAATAACCTCTACCATTTAATCCAGGTGTACCTACGTTCTGGTCTAGTTTAAGGTCGCCTGTAGAGTCGTATAGGTTATGTCCATTGGCGTTATGGTCTACTGTCCAAGGGGTGTCGGAACCTCCACCAGTATTAATGGCATCAAAGTTTCCTGTAAATGGATTGAAGATGTATTTTATAGACATAGTTTATGTTTTTACAATCGATGTCATTACTGATTTAGTCGAGTCAGTATATGAGATCGTTATTGTTCCAACTGTTGTTCCGCTTATTCCTCCTATTTTATATACATATACATCAGCAGTAGAACCCGAATAATCAGGAACGATAGTATCGTATGGTGGTATAGCAAAACCAGTAGCAGGATTTATTATCG
>Ga0208875_1000108_pt1 | contig 38063 bp, 64 predicted proteins | sample CryBogCBH25Aug08_FD_184612 | JGI IMG/M metagenome (GOLD analysis project Ga0208875, IMG submission 184612) | Freshwater microbial communities from Crystal Bog, Wisconsin, USA - CBH25Aug08 (SPAdes) (version 2) | ecosystem: Environmental > Aquatic > Freshwater > Lake | place: Crystal Bog...
ACCAAGCGGTTTAATTGCTATTTGGTCAGGCTCTACAGGTTCTATTCCTAGTGGATGGTTATTATGTAATGGATCGAATGGCACACCTGATTTGCGTAATTCTTTCGTATTGGGCGCAGGTAATACTTATGCTGTAGGAGCTACTGGTGGTTCTACTGATGCTATTGTAGTAAGTCATACCCACGCAGCAACTTCTGTGGTAAGCGATCCAGGTCACTATCATACAGTTCCAATGCAGAATGGTTATGTCACTTATGGTGGTGGCCCAGGCATTACAGGTTCTGGAATTAATTATCCTACTAACTCTGCCGTTACAGGTATTTCTGTAGCTACAACTAACGCAACTGCTGGTGTAAGCGGATCAGGCGCAAATATGCCTCCTTATTACGCTTTGGCCTTTATTATGAAGTCGTAATCATGGTTGAGATTGATCCAGTTAAAGTCGGTGTAATGTGGCAAAAGGTTGAGGCTATGGAGCGTGAAATGAACGAAATGCGCCATGACATCAAAACCTTGTTAGCTATGGCAGAGCGTTCTAAGGGTTCTTTATGGGCTTTAATGGGAGTAGCATCTGTAGTCGGTGGCTTTATTACTATTGTTGTTGACGTATTTCTAAACAAAAAATGAACGAAATATTTACCCATATTTTGACTGGCAAAGACAATCAGACTCACGATATTGCTCGTTGGGCGTGGATGCTAGGCTTTTTTGTAGTAGCAGGCGCAGCAATTTATTTAATTTATGCAGGACATGAAATTAGCCTTACTGAACTTGCTGGTGCTTTGGGCATCGTATCTGGCTCAGGAGCTGCTGCGGTAGCTGGTAAACACATGAGTGGTGCAGAGCCACAATGAGCTTTTTACTTAAATTGATTGGTGGTTTTGGTGGACAAGTTTACCTTTATATTGCTCTTGTATTTGGTGGGTTTAGTGCTGGCTTTTATGTTGAGCATCTGCGTTTCTCTGATTACAGACAGGAAGTTCAAATTGCTGGAGAAAAACAACAGGCTGAAACGGCAGCAAAAATTAAGGAACAGGAAATAATTAATGAAAACATTAAGCAAACTTACGAAGCTCGCCTTACTAGCATCCATTCTTTCTATAGTGGGATGCTCAACACCCGTGGCAGTATCGTGTCCTCCGACCCCAACGCCACCATCACAATTAATGGTGAAACCCATAACTTATTACTTGTTGCCGAGCAATGCGCCCAAACAACCGAACAATTAATGACCCTACAAGAATGGGTTAATCAACAAGTTAATTTAAAATGAATAACGAACAATTAGCTTCTTGGGTAACTTTAATAGCTACATTTACTTTATGTGTAACTGTATTGGCTATGGTTACTGTGTTTATGTTTGGATTCTTTGATCCTCAAGTAGATAACAATAAACTATTTGAAATAGTTGGCCCTGCATTTCAGACCATCGTTGGTGGTTTTATTGGTTTAATTACAGGCATAAAAATAGGATCAGATAGTGCAAAATAATTTTCAAAAGTGCCTTGACCTTGTATTGAAGTCAGAAGGCGGTTGGGTAAACAATCCAGCAGACCCTGGCGGTGAAACCAATCTTGGCGTAACTAAAAAAGTATGGGAAGAATGGGTTGGGCATGAAGTTAAGACCATAAAAGGTTTAACCCCTGCCGATGTAGCCCCTATGTATCAAGCTAAGTATTGGTTGGCTTGCTATGCAAACCAGTTGCCTATGGGCGTGGATTATATGGCGTTTGACGCTGCGGTAAACATGGGGCCGGGCAGAGCAGTTAAGTTATTGCAAGAAGCTATGGGCTGTGTTCCTGATGGAGTGATTGGCCCACGCACTATGCAGTTAATCGCCCAAAAAGACCCTAAAGATGTTGTAGATGCCTACAGCAATCGCAAGACTAGCTTTTATGAATCATTACCTACCTTTGGCACTTTTGGCAAAGGGTGGTTAAAAAGAGTAGAAGATGTAAAATTTAACGCATTAAATATGATCGGAGAAACACTATGACCAACTTCAAAATCGAAGGTAAGACACACGAGTCCCCAAAAGGCCATTACGTAAAAGAATCCCCTCATCGCATTGAGAAGGAAGTAGAACGTCTTGAGCGTAAGCTGGATAAACATATTGCTTTGCCTATGCAAAAAGCACATCACCCTGAGCATGGATCAAGCCAAAAAGAAGCTCCATTGCCCAATATGCGGAAGTATTAAAATACATCTGTAAGGTTTGCAATTTTGAAAATGGTAATCGGGACATCGTAAAACATCTCCCCTTTACCAACATAACGATTATGGACTTCTACCAATGGGCAATCTTTTATCAAGTCTGCTTTCAGGTAATAAGCACGATGTAAGTCCTGAGTTAAGGCAAAAAATAGAGTCGGCAGACCTTCCTGAAATAGTTTTTCTTTGCGCTGCGCTACGTGAATACTACGATGTTGGTCAAAACCTAATTGACGAACTTCTACCTCAAGCGCACCAACTGGAGAACCTGATCGAAAGCAGATTAAGTCAACTCCATAGCGATTAGGGTTTTCCCGCACCTCATAACCTTTTTTCATCTGCATCCAAGTAGATACTGCCTGACGAGCAGGCGCATCATATACATCGTGTAAATCTTGGCTAAAGGGCTTATAGGTTGACATACCGCCAAAAGCCATAACCGAACACCCCTACAAACAATAAAGCCCCTAAAAAGCCCCATAAAAGGTCGTACTCGGGTTCTTCAGGTCTAGTGATGGCGGTAGCATACTCAGCCTCTTTAAATGCCTCTGAGAGAGTTCTAGGGCTTTTTAGCCATCTTTGGTAATTGTTTACAAAATGTTCGTAACTCATCCCTCTTGTGCCTTTCTTAGTATTGCTCTAGCAAAAGCAATGTTTTGTTCACCTGTGTCTGTTTCCATTCCACACCAAATTTCAATTATTTCATCATCTGTTAGTGTCTTTGCTTTCAACGCCTCAATTTCAACTTGTTGCTGGCGTACAAAGTCTGCATATTGCTGAAATGGTTTGCCTTTTCCATCGCCTTGTATCCAATAAATGTTTTCCAATTCATCAGCTATTTGTTTTGCGTTCATTTCTCTTGTACCTTTTTTAGTATTGCTCTGCCCAATTCAACAGGAAAGTTTCTCCAACCACCATCGGATTTTTTAGATTCTGTTAAAGCAAAGTCTTGCTCCACAGTTCTATACACTTCCTCTATTTCCTCATCTGTTAGTGTCTTTGCTGGATGGATATAGAGTGGTGTTCCTACTTTTAAAACAGTATCAACCATTTTTGAGTCAAATTTATTTAGCCCTGTTACATACGCTACTGGTTCATTTGCGTTCACTTGTTTTTGCTCCAGCCGTTGCACTTGGCTAAAAACTCTATGGCCCTGTCAAACTGGTCTTGCATATATTCAAGATCATCTGCCTGCTTTCTAAGCATTTTTGCAGCTTGGGCGTAAACATCCCCAGCTCCACCAGTTAAAGCAATTTTTTCTAAATATTCCGCTAGTTCTTTTGCGTTCATTTATCATCCCTCGCATAAGTTTTCCACAAGGTCTCTAAAGTTTCTATAGCACCCATCATCTTAAGTTGGGTCTGTGAATATTCTGGTGTTTTGTAATCAGGTCTGCCATTGATGACATCCTGGCAGATGGTTGGTGCTACATACACGCCTGGCTTGGTGTAATGCGGAAGATGCAACACACCGCCCACAAGATAGCACTTGTATTGAGCAAAGTCAGGGCTTTCAAATTCAGGGTTCAATTTCATTAGAAACCCCAGCCAATCATACCGCCCAAGATAATGCCCAATACTATTACGCCAATCCATTCAATTATTGCTGTTTTCATAATTCCCCCTTTAAGCCCAAGGCTTGTTGTTATAAGCTGCATCAATCAATTTATCAAATACATTTAAATCAATGAACATTTCTGTTGCGTCATGGTTATCAATATAAGCGTAACTGATATCATGGTTGTAACCATAAAGCTCAATTTCTGTATTACCAAATATAACAGTAGTTATGTAATGTCCGTCTTTCATAATTCCCCCTAAGCCAAAAAACAGGACAAGCTGCTTAGTCGTACACCCTCGGCTTATTGAGCTAAAGTATGCTTGCCCTGTGTAAACTTACGCTACTTCTTTTTCAAAATACTTTTTGAATACATCGGTAATACGCAAACAATCCGATGGGCTAACTTCAAGTTGCAGTTCTTCAGCAAAAAATTGCTGGAGTTCACGCATCTGTTGGTCACTAATTAACCAGCCATCGTTGCTTCTGTAACCCATTGGCATAAAATTTGATTTCATTTAAATCCCCTTAAATAAAACTCCACATGGAGTAACTACAGTTTCTTTGTCTGTAGCATAGATGTCAAACTTTTTTTTCTAAGGAAAACCCTAAGTTGCGTAAAAACAACATTAAGGTGGGGCTGAGACCTCACGGAAGGAATTTTGGCGGGGGATCACCAACCCAGCCCCAAAGATATTATACGACCAATCCGCTTTTAATTTGGTAGAAGCGTAGCAGATGAAAAAAACACTTTAGGCCCTTCTGCAAATCGGCTTCCTCAATCTCGCAAACCTTGACTTCATTGGTCAATCCGTTGACAAAGACAATAGCGCACCGGGCATCTGACAAGCCTAATAACTCTCGGTAGGCAGCCAACTGCATGATATGATCCTCGTATGGAACAACCTTTTCTAAAGGGACTTCTTTTGTCTTAAAATCTGCAACTACAGGGACAATGCCCTTAATCTTATCGCCTTTAGCGTGTAAGTCCACTTTTCCAGCAAATCCTAGCTCATGGCTACCAGACTTTTCAGTAACCCATAGGCGATTGCCAAACGAGGCTTTTAAGGCGTTTTCTGCAATACGGCAATACTCAGGTATTTCAGGCAGTAAAACTTGGCTAAAAAAGGCTTCTAAGATGCCGTGGATCTGTGTTCCTCTATCGGCTGCATCTCTGCCTTGAGCCTTAGAATCGTTAAGAACTCGGTCTAAGTAATCTTCCTCAGACTCGCCCTCATTGCGTGGTAGCGTTAGGGCTGCAAGGATAGCCTGCTGCTGAAGCCAATTTTGGAGTCCAGGCTTTGCCGCCACACCGAGAATGGTAGTAACGCTCGGTAAAAGGCCCAGCTTTTTTGCATCTCTGAGAGTCGTGTTTCTGACTCCTTTGCCATCTGCTCGTTCGATTGTGTAGGCTGGCTCTCCATCTTTGGTGTACCAATGACCACTTTCACTCTTTTGTTCCTGCATTTTTTCTTCCCCTTTTTGGTTTTACTGCATCCGTGTGTATATCGTATGTTGTTTCTTGGGCAACAGTTGTAGCTTGTGGAGCAACAGTTATTGTAATGCCTGTATTTGCATCTTCCCAATCTTTGATAGTTGGTTCATATTCTTTTGGAATTTCTTGTCCGCACCAGTCCTGTGGCATTTTATTAATTACCACAGGGTTGAGCTTACAAGCTCCCATCATATCGTTTTGATTAAATACAAAAAACTTACATACTCGGCAAGTCATTTAATTCCTTTTGCGTAATCAAGGATACGTTCTGAATCGTAATAGTTCTCGCACATATTGGCAGCAACGTGCAGAACCGCATTAATTACAGCAGCTAAATCTTCCGGTGTAAAGCTGATAAGCAGTTGCTCCTCATCTACACCTACTGGCTGCCAGCTTATTTTAGAGCTTTGCTCAACAAGGTTTTTAATTTGGTTCTGCATAGTGTTTTCCTTTAGAACGGGGTACTATCATCTATAAACGGATCATCCTTTGGTAGTTCGTCTGATCCTGCTGGTTTAAATCCTTGTGGGATTTTTTCTTTGCCGATTGATACGCTAAGAAACTTTGATCCTTTAGTGGATGTCTTAGTCCAGGCAGATAAGTAATGTTCCTTGCCGTTGACCATAATTGTTCCAGTAAAGTCAGGATGGTTGTCAGAAGCCTTACGCTCGTTCTTAAAAAGACTTCCTGAACCTTCTTTTGGTGTATATGCCATGTGTTTCCCCTTATAAAATATCTTCTGCTACAGACTTCATTGTTGAACTTGATTTAACTTGCTTGGGCGCAGAAGCTGCGTTGCCATCGTCATCGGCTTGCACTACGCCAATAGCTGCTGCAAGAGCATATCTACGCATATAGGTCAAAGCAGAACCAGCTCCTTGTGCATCAGGTTTAGTTACAGGCAAAGACATTTGCTGACTAATCCATTCGCCAGAGCTATGCGTAATAATTGTTGTAAGGGCCATTGTGCCTTCAAAATATTCGCCAGGTAACTGAACTACTGCTAGTCCATTAGCTGATAACAGATCACGACACGCATCCCATACCGATTCTAAGTCTGCATATTTAGACTTAAAGAATGGGTTAGCTGAGTCCTTCTTTGCGTAGGTCAGCTTGCCTTGCACGATTGACAAGGCTTTAGCTAAATTAGCTATTGATTCACTTTGCATGATTTCCCCCAAAAACATTACCAAAATCTTCAAACACGGATTGCAATAGATTATTGCGCTTGTTGTTTGGTTTTCCACAAGCTGCACGAATAACATCCACATCGTCTTGCGACAGTTCTGTGCCGTATTCCATGTTGTCTAACGCTATTTCCAAGCGTTGCTCCATTTCGGTCATAACTTGATACAACTCATCCATTTAAATTCCCCTTAAATGACATAGCGAAGTTGCTATACCCCTGATTGTAAGCAAATTGATTGCCTTGTCAATACCTTTGCAAAAATAATTAGTTATGGTGTAAGATTTCTGAATGAAGCTAAAAATCACAGATTCGGCAATTATTGATCTGCTTGGGGGTACTACAAAAGTGGCTAAATTAGTAGGAGTTTCACCTCACGCTGTATCAATGTGGCGAAAAAACAACATTCCAGCAGCACATTTTGCAGTATTAGGGGCGACTCTTGAGAAGGAGTCGCATGGTTTAATCACACGCAAAGACTTGTTTCCGCAATCCTGGCATTTAATTTGGCCTGAGTTGCAAAAATAAAAACTTGTTGTAAGATGTTATTTCTTTGATTGGCGGCTCTAACGACATCGTAGCGATCAAAGGGTTGTAGCGTTACTAGAGGGAAGATGCTGAAATAGCGCAATACAGGTGGCGAAGCTAGTGCCTGTGCATCGAACGACTGGCGGGTTCTGTGGCTCCGGATGGGCAGAATTGAAGGCGAACTTAGGTAGGCTAGGTTCGCTCACCAGAAGGGCAAGGAAGGTTTTATATATACTTTAAGTGGTTTTGTATAATAACTAGGGGGAACTATGATTGAAGATATGGTAAGTGCTAAAGAGTTTGTCAACGCTGACACTCAAACACGGGAGTCTATGCTCATTGATATGTTACGAGTAGCAGACATGGAAATTAAATCATTAAGAGAACAACTTTTATTTGCCAGGCGTGAGCTAGAGGCTAATAAACAACTTATTCATGCGCTTGGGCCTGCTGTTTTTGAAGGCAAACATTAATGAAAATTTTAATTAAGAAAATTAAAGAAAACAAAGATGGATCAGCCGAAGTCCATGTGCATTATGATAAGGAAGGATTGCACTTTCTTGTTCAGCAAGGACTAACTGCCACTTTGGTGGAAGCTATAATGATGGAACGTAATGGGGAGATGTTTCATGTTTCAAGCGTTTTGGACACTATATCCAAGAAAAGTAGCAAAAAGAACAGCGCAGTCAAGTTGGAATCGGTTAAGCGAGTTAGAGCAAAAAGAAGCGCTTGATGCTCTGCAAAACCATTTAAAGTATTGGAAGCTCAAAGAAACATCAAAAGAGTTTATTCCTTATCCCGCTACTTGGCTAAATCAAGGGCGTTGGGAAGATGAAATTGATCTATCTGAAAGTCTTGTAAAAAAACCACAGTTGCCGTGGTTCTCATCTGATGAATTAACTTTGGCTAAAGCAAAAGAATTAGGAATAACGCCTTATGCTGGAGAATCTTTTGCCCAACTACGAACTAGAATTTCGGCACAAATCAGCCGTCAGGCAACTGTGTAAATGGCGTAAAGATTGGGGTTTGCCAAAGTTTAGAAAATATATTTCTGATAAGAAAATATCACCAGAATTACTGCATGACTTTGCAATACAATATCAATTAGGAAACCGAGGGGAGTGGGGAAAATGGATAACTTCAAATTAATAGATACTTTTGATTCTGCGCCTATTGCAGCAGAGCTAACCAAAAGTCAATTTTGGGATTGGTTAAACCTACGTAGAAACGATCCTACATTGCAACACACCAACGTCAAAGACATTGTGCTTCGGTTTCAGTCTGTAATGTACGACTCTACATATCAAACCTTTTTTGAGAGTTTGAAGTGCGAAGATTATTTTTCCCAGCGTTACCATCCCAAGACAATGAATGTAGTCTATGACTTTTTTCCTATTCATCTTTTAGGGCGTGTGATGGTAGCCAATCTTAAACCTGGTGGATATATTGGTTATCACATAGATGAAGGAAACTACGCTAAAAAGCATGACCGATACCATTTTGTAGTAACAAGCAACGACCAAGTATCATTTACTTCTGGTAACGAATCGTGCCACATGAAACCTGGTGAGATATGGTGGTTTAACAATCAAGCCCTCCATTCCGTAGCCAACGAAGGAACGGAAGATCGTATTCATATTATTGTGGATGTTTGGAAATGAAAATATTAATTATGGGTTTACCCGGCTCTGGTAAAACAACCTTTGCTAAAAAACTTAAAGAACTTTTAGAAGTTAAAGGCCACATGAGCTATGAAAGAGCTATGATGTTGCCAATCAATACCAATCCTATAGTGACTTGGTTTAATGCAGATGATGTCAGAAAACGTTTTAATGATTGGGATTTTTCTAAAGAAGGGCGTATTCGTCAATCTATTCGTATGGCTGACTTTGCAATATCGGCTGGTGGTGATTATGTAATTTGTGATTTTGTAGCCCCTTTGCCTGAGATGCGTAATAACTTTAAAGCCGATTGGACTATATGGATGGACACTATAGACGAAGGAAGGTTTGAAGATACAAACCAGCTTTTTGTAAAGCCTGATGTTTATGATTTCAGAATCCCAAATTGGGATAATTCATGGGGAGAGTTTGTTGTCAACCATATTGTTAATAATTGCCGTAGGCCAACTTTTTCTTGGAAACAAGAAACTGTTCAAATGTTGGGCAGATGGCAACCCTGGCATAAGGGGCATCGTGCGTTGTTTGAAAGAGCTATTAAAAAAACAGGGCAAGTAGTCATTCAGATACGAGATTGTCAAGGATGGAATGACAGTAACCCATTTAGCTTAGAACAAGTCAAAGAAAACATTAAACGTGATCTTGACCCTCTATATCAAGGGCAATATTACATTCAAGTTGTGCCTAATATTATCAATATTACTTATGGGCGTGATGTTGGATATAAGATCGAACAAGAAACTTTTGATGAATCTATCACCAGCGTTAGTGCTACTAAAATTAGAAAAGAGCTTGGTTTAAAATGACGGCAATGTTTTTACCTAAGCACAATTTAACTTTTGTGCATATTCCTAAAAATGCTGGCACATCCATCATTAAATGGTTTACCAAATACAAATCATTTTTTGATGCCGACCCTATTTTTATGGGCCATCACGAAAGTCTGCCAATGATTGCTAAAGTAATGCCTTGCATTACAACCTTTGCGGTAGTCAGAAACCCTTACGATAGATTGGTGAGCTTTTATACTTTTGCCAAAGATGGTCAAACAGAGTGGTGCGTAAAATTTAGGCAAGCCAATGGTTTAGAGGAGTTTCCTGACTTTGCCACATGGGTAGATCGGTTAGAGAGCTACGATACTTTGCATTGGTTTAAAACCACCACCAATCAATTTGAGTGGATACCTGATGGGGTAACTCATCTTTTGCGAACAGAGAGCTTAGACAACGATTTTAAGCCCATTCAAGACATTGTAGATTTTGGTGTTACTTTGGATGTTGATAACAAATCAGATCACGAGTTGTATAAAAACTTATACACAGATAAGGAAAAAAATAAAGTTGCCAAGTTGTTTGAAAAAGATTTAGACTTATACAAATACACTTTCTAGGGGGAAAGATGCTTGAAAAAACAATTATTGCTGCTACCGGCATGGGTTATCTAATGGTCGGTGTTTTGCAATTACGCAAAGGTGCATTTCCTAATGCAATTATTTGGTTAGGCTATGCGTTTAGTCAAATTGGTCTATGGTTGGCTCTTAGATGAATTATTTATCCGTTTGTTCTGGCATTGAAGCTGCCACAGTTGCTTGGCATCACATGGGTTGGAAGCCTGTAGGTTTTAGTGAAATTGAGAAATTTCCTAGTCAAGTGCTTGCACATCACTATCCACAAGTCACTAATTTTGGTGATATGACTAAATATAAAGAATGGAATATAAATGACACAGTTGGACTTTTGGTCGGAGGAACTCCCTGCCAATCATTCAGCGTTGCAGGCCTTAGAAAAGGACTTGAAGACCCAAGAGGAAATCTTGCCCTTACCTATGTTGGAATTCTTGACAAGTTTAGACCCAAGTGGTGCATTTGGGAAAACGTGCCAGGTGTCCTCAGTTCAGGCGAAGGAAGGGATTTTGGTTCATTTCTCGGGGCGTTGGGCGAACTCGGGTATGGGTGGGCCTATCGGGTGCTTGATGCTCAATACTTCGGAGTCGCACAGCGAAGGCGTAGAGTGTTTGTTGTCGGATGTCTTGGAGATTGGCAATCTGCCGCAGAAGTATTATTTGAGTCCGAAAGCCTGCGAAGGGATATTAAGAAGGGCAGAAGCGAGAAAAAAGATATTGCCAACTGCATTACAAAAAGCCCTTCAAGCCACAGTAGCTACAATCCAGCAAGAAGTGAAGGAAACGCTGTAGTTGTTCAATGGCCTGCTGATAAGGCAAGTACATTAAATGCTTCATTTGGAGAAAAACTTGGTTTAGAAAATCAACATATAAATTCTGGTGCGCCATTATTTGTAATGCAACCCATTCCAATTCATGCTCAAGCAACTCAATATAAAGGTGGTGGAGCAAACAGAAACAACGATGGAAAGGGAAATGGTTTAGGCATTGGAAAACCTGGTGACCCAATGAATACGCTAGATACAGTCAGCCGCCATGCAGTTGCTTATGAAAATCATGGCACAGATAGCAGAATCAAAGAAATTGAAATAAGCCCTACTGTTACTGCTAGATGGGGAACTGGTGGCAACAATGTTCCATTAGCTATTGGCTCATCTGATATTAGCGGAACATTAAGAGCTAATCCAGGTAGCGGATGGCGTAGTAACGGAACACCTGTGGAAGCAGTAGCTATACAAAACATGGCAGTTCGTAGGCTTACAGAAGTGGAATGTGAAAGACTACAAGGCTTTCCTGACAACTACACAAATATTAAAGAAAACTGTCCAAGCGGTGTAAGATATAAAGCTCTTGGAAATTCTATGGCTGTGCCAGTAATGCGATGGATAGGGGAAAGAATAAATGAAAGATTATGATCCAAACGATGCGATTGACTTCATTTTTAAAACTGCGCCTGCGTATGCGAAAGCGAAGGGTGAACTTGCGGAGCTTGAGGCATTTAAATCAAGCCTCAAAGCTATTAAAATGTCTGAATCATCGGAGCAAAGTCTTGGGGCGCAAGAAAGAGAAGCGTATCGCTCAGAGGCTTATCAGGATTTATGTAAAGCCATTGGAGTGGCGACAGAAAACGCTGAAGCGTTAAAATGGAAACTTCAAGCAGCAGTTTTAAGAGTAGAAATCTGGCGCACAGAACAAGCCAGCAACCGATCAATAGAAAGATTAACGAGATGAACGATTATGCAGACATTATTCTTAAACTTAACTCATTCATCAAACACTATCACGAAGCGGTACTTAAAGGTAAATATTCACAAGCCTATTTAATTGCTTGTTCTATAACAGAATCAGCGCAAGAATTAGAAGATTGGACTAGCACGAAAAGTGTCCACTAAAGCTCAAAAAGCGCATTATGATCGCTTGGCGAGATTTGGCTGCATCCTCTGCTACAAACAAGCCAATGAGGGAACGCCAGCAGAACTGCATCACATTAGACGAGGTAATATTCCTCGTTCTCAAGCACCCGTCATTCCGCTTTGCACCTACCACCATCGAGGCGCAAATACCAGTATTCACGGAATGGGTCGCAAACGCTTTGAGCGAGAGTACGCTACTACAGAAGAAGAACTGCTCGAATTGGTATTACAAAAAATTTGTTAGAGTTCCAAAGGATCAAAACCTAGTTCGGTAGCGACTCGTTTTGCCCTGCGTTTAAATGTCGCATCGTGCTTTGTCCACGCATGGGTGACTGTATTAGCACGGCTCATGTGAATCATCTCATGGCATAGCGTTGTCATAACTGTATAAAGATGCCCACAACGAGCTTCCGATACTGTAACTATGTGTTCCCAATCTCCATCATCGTGCAAATATGTACCCATAGCTTCAGGGTCTGCATCAACAATAAATTTTACTTGCTCTGGTAAAGGCATATCCCATTTGCAATATGGTTCGCAACAAACCATTGCACTATAAAGATTGCGTAGGATTGCAGGTGTCAGTTTCATACTGAGTGGATCTTGCCTCTAAACTCAACTTCATCCTCGCCCCACACTCGTACCATTTCAGGCTGTAATAATTTGCTACGCTCAAAGGTTAGCATTACAAAGCCACTATTCCAATCTTTAGGCGTATCTTCTGTGTAATTAAACTGTGGGCCATTAGGATCGCTGAGAGTGCCTGTTTGAACGCCATAGCGAGTGCCGTTATAATCGTTAAAGGGGATGCTAGATAAAACGTGAGTATGCCCTGTAATCATGTTTACGCCTGAATTGACAGCATTGTTTCTACCACCAGTCCATCCACCTTTCCACCGATGCTTGATACAAGTGTCCTCATTGATCCAAACAGACCAACAAGGTTGCCACATAGGAAAATACTCTTTTAAAGAAGTCCCAGGCACGCCTTCAAAAGCAGGAAGAAAGTTAACCACATTGCTAGTAAAACGCATATCGTGATTCCCGAGCGGCCAGAATAATTTTGCACCTTTACCTACCTTTTCAATTTCACCTAAATAATGTTGACAAGCCTCAAGTTCTTCTTTGACTGATGGCAACTTGTCAAAGTCCATTCGAGGGTGGCGAGAGATTCCTGCCCCATCAAAAGCGTCTCCGTTACAAATAATAGCTGTAGGCTTAAACTCTTTAATTGATTCTAATAGAGCTTTATAGGCGGTAGTCGTAATATCGGGCCAAAAGTGTGCATCGCTAAAAACAATGACTCTACCTTGTTCTAAATCAAACCCTCTGCGGGTATGACCTTCTGCTTGCATTACTTTGCTAATAGGTATTCTTGCGTCATTGAAAGTAGGCAATTCAATGCCTAAACGACTTTCTATTGATCTTCTGCGGTTATATACTGCCCGGATGTTTAATTTATGTTTTTTTGCAAATCTTGCGGGGCTTCCGATTGCTTTCCACTCTGCTATCCATTGTTCATCCGTAAGATAATAACCTGACATTTTTGCCCCTATTGGTGTAAAGTGTTTAGATACTAACCTTTAATTTATTACATTTCAATGACCTATGCTAGAAAAGTTGATGCTAATCATTCGCTTATCGTTAAGACGTTACGAGAGCTTGGCTGTTCTGTATTTGATACGTCAAGGGTTGCTGGCGGATTCCCTGATCTTGTGGTGGGTAAAAACCAAAAGACCGCACTTGTTGAAATAAAGGCAGATGACAAGGCAAAGTTTACAGCAGCGCAACAAGCATTTATGTTGAATTGGCGTGGGTCAACAGTAGCTCGAATCCACGATATTGAAGGTGCGATAAATCTAGTAAAATTGCTTGAAAAATCGTAAAATAGTATTATTATTCGTAGTGTATCAACCCCATCTTAAAGGATAAATCATGGGCAAAATGGATAGCATGAAGGGCGTACCTTCAACAACTGGCGCAAAAGCACCTGCTGGTGCAGCAAAAGCTGACATGAGCGGAGAGCGCAAAGTCAAGCTAGTTGGCGGAGTTGGCATGGGCAAAATGGATGCAATGGGTTCACGCCCAATGAGCCATGCTGGCAATTTTGAAGGCAAGCTCGGTGAGTTAAATGACGGCAATATGGGTGAGCGTGAGTGCTACAGCCATAAGCGTGTCGGTCACGACCAAGACGATTGCAAATAAGCTAAACCCCATAGCTCTCGGTAAAGGGCTACAGGGTTTATAACCAAAGCAATAGGGTAATATTGAAATGGCTGATGAAATTGTATCATTTAGACCTCTGGCGGATAAGATCATTGTCCGACCAGATGTTCGTGTTTTAAGCTCTGTATTAATTGTTAATAACAAAGAAGCTGAGAACATGGGAACTGTTGTTGCTGTAGGGCCTGGCAAGAAATTGTCATCCGAAAGACGTGAAGCTATGCCGATTGCCGTAGGGCAACGAGTACGTTTTGGCACTATGAACGACAATCCCAAAGAGGAGTATCTTAAGTTCACACCGATTAACCACAATGGTGAAAAGTGTCTTTTAATGAGCTGGCAGGACATCTGCTGGACAGAAGGGTAAATATGGCAACTAAACCTGGTCTTTATGCGAATATCCACGCAAAACAAGAGCGCATCAAGCGTGAAAAAGCAGAGGGTAAACCCGTAGAGAAGATGCGTAAAGTAGGAGCTAAAGGCGCACCTACCAAGCAAGCATTTATTGAATCTGCTAAGACTGCAAAGAAAAAATAATGGCTACTAAACATGACAAGCCTATCGCCCATAAGACTACCGGTAAGGGCAAGACCTACAACCCTACCGATAAGGGCGCAGGAATGACCGCTAAAGGTCGTGCTGAATACAATGCCAAGAATGGCAGCAATCTGAAAGCTCCTGCACCAAACCCAAAGACTGAGAAGGATAAGGGTCGCAAGGCATCATTTTGTGCAAGAATGGAAGGCGTAGTAAAGAAAGCAAAAGGCCCAGCAGAACGGGCTAAAGCTAGTTTAAAAAATTGGAATTGTTAATCAATAAGGGGGATATATGATTCACCGCATCAAATCTTGGATAAGCAAAGTCATTGGCCCAAAGCCAAAACCATCTAATCAATGGCATTTTCCTGTTACTAAGGACTTTGAGCCACGCAAAGCAGAAATTAAAGCAAAACCCGCCTTGAAAAAGGTAACAACTCGAAAGGAAAAGACTGTGCCATTAAAGAAATCTGCAAGCCCAAAGGCTTTTAAAGAAAACATTAAAACTGAAGTAAAAGCTGGTAAACCAGTAAAGCAAGCTGTGGCAATCGCCTACGCTGAGAAGAACGCAGCAACCAAAGCAAAAGGAAAGAAGAAATGAGCATCGAACAAAAAGTCATCGCATTTACAGTTGCACAGATCAATGAGCTATTAAATGAGCTAGGTAAATTACCCTATATGCACTCTGCTCATCTAATCGCTGGTGTTAAATCTATTGCAGAGCCACAATTAGCTGATGTTGCAGAAAAACAACAACCTGACGTTATTGTTGAAGATAAACCTGTTGCGTAAATACAACAAAAAGTATTTATAATTCAAAGAAATGGAAGAAAAATCAAATAATCCTGTCGGTGCGCCTATTGGTAACAAGAACGCAACAAAGAATAAGCCCTTTTTAGATGCTATGAGAAGGGCTTTAGCTCAGAATCCACAGAAAATTGGCAGGATTGTTGACAAAGTATTAGATCAAGCAGAAGCAGGGGAAGCATGGGCTGTTAAAGAAGTAGCTGATCGTTTAGACGGCAAGGCAGTCCAAGCCACTACGCTTGAAGATGCAGACGGAAATAGCCTGGTTACATCATTAGAAGTCAGGTTTGTAAAGCCAAGTGAGTGAAATCACCCAAGAGCTGCGGGAGGCAATATCTGCGGTTGACTTCCCTATCAAGCTGCAATTCCTCTTTGAGCCTATGCGTTACAAGGTTCTTTATGGGGGTCGTGGTGGGGCTAAGTCTTGGGGTGTTGCGAGGGCTTTATTGGTTCTTGGTGTCAAAAAGCCAACTAGAGTCTTATGCGCCCGTGAGTTCCAAAACTCTATAGGCCAATCCGTTCACAAGCTCCTATCCGATCAAATCATTGCATTAAAGTTGGAGTCATTCTATGAGATTACGCAAAACTCAATCAGAGGTAAGAATGGGACTGAGTTTGCTTTTGTTGGACTTAAAAACAATGTTGCGAACATAAAATCATTCGAAGGAGTTGACATTGTTTGGTGTGAGGAAGCCGCCTCGATTAGTCAATCTAGTTGGAATGTTCTCATACCTACAATTCGTAAAGAAGGCTCAGAAATATGGGTTACGTTCAACCCAGAACTTGAGTCAGACGAAACATACCAAAGGTTTGTTCTTAACCCACCAGACAATAGCAAAGTTGCGAAGATTAACTGGTCGGATAACCCGTGGTTTCCTGAAACACTCAGGTTAGAAAAAGATGCCCTATTTAGCAGGGATAGAGAAGCCTACAATACAGTCTGGGAGGGCCTATGCCGTCAAACAGTAGATGGTGCTATCTTTGCCAAAGAAATGGCTATGGCTGATTTAGAGGGTAGAATAACGAATGTCCCTTATGACCCTATTAAGCCAGTTCACGCAGTATTTGACCTCGGTTGGGCTGACGCTACTGCTATTTGGTTTGTGCAGTTTATTGGCATGGAAACTCGCCTCATTAGGTATTACGAAAACACGCAAGAAACGATAGCGCATTACCTGGCTAAAATGCAGTCGTATGGATATGTATATGACACCCTTTGGCTACCTCATGACGCAGGATCAAAGACTTTGGGATCTAACGGCAAAAGCATTGAGGACATCGTTAGAGCTACAGGGTATAACGTTAGAGTTATTGAGCGAACACCCATTGTTGATTCCATTAATGCTGCCCGAATGATGTTTAACAAGTGCTGGTTTGATAAGACCAACACGCATGAGGGATTGCAATGTCTGCGCCATTACCGGTATGACGTAGATCCTGATACTAAGCAGTTCAGCCAAAAGCCATTGCATGACAACTATTCGCATGGAGCTGATGCTTTCCGATACATTGGTTTGATGGTCAACGAGCCTAGAAAAGCACCAAAACAACGGGGAACTTATCAACTCCCGTCAAGCTGGATGGGTTAAAATGTGTAGTAAAAATGAGACACTTGTCTTAAAATCGGGCAATAATTAAGGAATTTCTATGGCATACGACAGAGTTGCAGACTCCCAATCAGACGGCAGAATCGAAGAAGCCAAAGACTTTTTAAGACTTTGTAATGATTCGGATAGCAATAATCGTGCCGAAGCCTTAGATGATGTGAAATTTGCAGCAGGCGATCAATGGCCTGTGGATGTGCAAAATAGCCGAGTATTAGAGGCTCGCCCATGCCTAACCATCAATAAAGTGGATGCTTATATCCGTCAAATCTGTAATCAGCAAAGACAGCAACGCCCACGCATTAAAGTGCATGGAATGAACAATGAGTCAGACGCTAAAGTCGCTGAGATCATTACTGGTATCTGCCGTCATATTGAGAACCAATCCGATGCAGACTCAGCCTACGATCACGCTTTTGAATACGCAGTTAAGATGGGCTGGGGCTATTGGCGTATCACTACAGACTATGTAAGAGAGGACAGCTTTGACCAAGAAATTTACATTAAGCCGATTGAAAACCCTTTTACTGTCTATTTTGATCCTAATAGCGTGCTTCCTGATGGTAGCGATGCTGAGCGTGTCCTTATTACGACAGTTATCAGCAAAAACGTGTTTAAAAAGATGTATCCCAACGCTGAATTTGACCAGGGCTTCTCCTCAAGGGGAACAGGTGACACCGAATCCGAATGGGTCACGAAAGAAGATATACGTATAGCCGAGTATTTCTACACAGAACGCATTAAGACAGAGTTAGTTCAGCTATCTGATGGCACTACAGTCTATAAGGATGAAATGCCTCCTAAAGACGTTTTAGAAGCTTCTGGCATTACTGTGATTGATAGCAGAGAAACGTGGAAAAAGAAGATTAAGTGGTGCAAGCTGACCGCTATGGAAATCCTTGAAGAAGGCGAATGGGCGGGTAAATTTATCCCTGTTGTGCCTACTTATGGTCAAGAAGTGCGAGTTGATGACAAGCATAAGAAGTTTGGCTTGGTTCGCATGGCTAAAGACCCACAACGTATGTATAACTACTGGTCAACGGCTTTAACTGAAACTGTAGCCCTTGCTCCTAAAGCAAAATGGTTGTTGGCTGAAGGACAGGATGAGGGTCATGAGAACGAATGGGCAATGGCTAACATCAAAGCTATGCCTGTTTTACGTTACAAGCAAACTGATATTGAGGGCAGACCTGCTCCAGCACCTACAAGACTGCAACCAGAGCCACCTCCTGCGGGCGTGATGTCTGCTCTGCAAGGCATGAATCAGGATTTACAAGCAGTCGTAGGTATTTTTGATCCTAGCCAGCTTCCTACCGGAATGATGACTGGTAAAGCTATGCAAGGTCAGCAATCCCAAGTGGATATGACCAATTTCCACTATTACGACAATTTGACACGCAGTATCCGTCACACAGGTCGCATCATTCTTGATCTGATCCCTAAGATTTATGACAGAGAACGGGTCATGCGAATCATTGGTGATGACGGAAAGCCTGAATTAGTGACTATTAATCAGCGTGGTCAAGACGAACAGGGCGTATCTAAAGTCCTAAATGACGTAACTGTGGGCGAATATGATGTTGTTATGGATACAGGCCCTGGATACAACTCCAAGCGTCAAGAAGCTGCCGATACCATGACACAATTATTGCAAGTTGATCCACAACTGATGCAAGTGGCAGGCGATTTGGTATTCCGTAATATGGATTTCCCTGGCGCAGAAGTCATCGCAGATCGTTTGGCTGCCTCTAATCCAATGTCACAGATTGATGACAAGTCACCAATCCCGCCACAAGTTCAGATGCAAATCGCTGCTGGTAAAGCGCAGATGCAGAAGCTACAACAAGAAAATATGCAGTTGCAGATGATGATTAAACAACGTCAGGACATCGAAAGCGTTAAACAAGAGGCTGAAACTAAGCGTGAACTCATGCGTCAGCACACCAAAGCGCACGATACCGAAATGCGTACTGAAACTGCTGCTCAAGATACAGTTGTTAAGACTCAGACTCAGCTTGAAATTGAACAGATGAAGGCGCAATTAGCCCTTGTTTTGGCGCATATTAATAAGACTGATTTCAAAGCTGCCAACGCAGAAGCGATTGAGAGAGCTATTTAGTGTTGTAAAAGCGCAACACTTATGATATAAAAGCAGTTGTAATACCTACCAATGGGTTCATTGGGTAAAAATCTTGAGGAATCTCATGTCAGAAGAAACAGCAGTGAGAACAGCAGACAATGTAGTAACGTCAGATAATTTAGCGGAATGGACTGCTAATAAATTAGGTTTAGCCAGCGAAGAAGCCCCTGTTGAGGCTGAAACTGTCGAGGAAACTCCAGAGTCAGAGCCATCAGTTGAGGCCCAAGCCGAGAATTTACCTGAGGCAGAACAAGAAGCGGAAGTAACAGACAAGCCTAAACAAAATCCCAAAATTGAAAAGCGATTTCGTGAGCTTACAACTCGTGCTAAACAAGCTGAAGCCGAAAAGCAAGCTCTAGAAGCCCGCCTACAAGAACTTGAGAGCAAAGTAGCACCTCCCAAAGCAGAAGAAGCTGACCCTGTAGGTGAAAAGCCAACTAGGGCGCAATTTAACAATGTTGATGAATATGCAGAAGCATTGGCTGAGTGGAGCGCAGAAAAAGCATTAGTTGAGCGTGATAAGCAAGAACAGCAACGCAAAATCGAGGAACAACGCCAAGAAGTAATCAAGTCTTGGTCGCAAAAACTTGAAAAAGTAAAAGCTGAATTGCCTGATTTTGATGATATGGTAGCTTCAAGCCAAGTCCAAGTGAGAGATGAAATCAAGGATGCAATCTTGGAGTCTGATGTAGGCCCTCAAATCCTATATCACTTAGCATCAGATGACGAATACGCCCAAAAGTTTGCTTCAATGCCTGTGTCAAAAGCTCTAAAGGAATTAGGGAAATTGGAAATTCAGTTTGAGCGTAAAGAAGCTCCTGCTGAAGTCAAAAGCGAAACTGTTGCTCGTAGTAAAGCACCAGCACCGATTAAGCCTATTAGTGCAAGCAAATCCGGTGGCGATGTTCTGATTGATGGAGATGGACAATTTCATGGAACGTATGCCCAATGGAAAGCAGCACGACAGGCTAAACGGATACGCTGATAAACCCAATTTAAATAAAGGAAATAATCATGGCAAATAATTTGCTAACTATTTCTAAGATCACTAACGAAGCGTTAATGGTCTTGGAAAACGAATTAACATTCACCTCTGAAGTAGATCGTAACTACGATGACCAGTTCGCTGTAGTCGGTGGTAAGATCGGTAACACAGTAAACGTTCGTAAACCAGGTCGTTTCATTGGTACAACTGGCCCAGCTTTGAACGTTGAAGATTTCAACGAAACTTCTGTGCCTGTAACCCTTTCTACCCAGTTCCACGTTGACACACAGTTCACAACCCAAGACTTAGCTTTGTCTTTGGATATGTTCTCTGATCGTGTATTGAAGCCTGCTGTTGCTGCTATTGCCAACAAGATTGATCGTGATGGTACTTTGCAAGCTGCAAACAACACCGCTAACATCGTTGGTGTTGCTGGTACGCCTCCAACTGGTTTGATCACTTACTTGACCGCTGCTGCTTACCTCGATGCTGAAGGCGCACCCCGTGATGGTCGTAGATCATGCACAGTTGAGCCATTTACCTCAGCTACTATCGTTGACAGCTTAAAAGGCCTATTTGTGCCACAAGAAGCTATTGGCGAGCAGTATCGTAAAGGTTTGATGGGTCGTGACTCTGCTGGTATGAATTGGAAGATGGATCAAAACATCGTTTCACATACTTTCGGTAACTTCTCAGGTTCTGCAACTGTAGCTACTACAACTGCTACTGGTTTCTTGACAAGCGGTTGGGCTTCTTCAAGCACAATCACTTTGACTTTGACCAGTGGCGTTAGCTTAAATCAAGGCGATACATTCACCATCGCTGGTGTTTATGCTGTTAACCCACAGAATCGTCAGGCTTATGGTTCAAACAAGTTGCGTAACTTTGTAGTTAATACTGCTGTTAGCGGTTCAGGTGGTACTATTTCTGTAAACGTATCTCCAGCTATCATTACTGCTGGTCAGTTCCAGAACGTATCTATTCCTACAACCAATGCTACTGCTGCTGTTACCTTCTTTAACCAGTCTGGTACTGTTTCCCCACAAAACATCATCATGCACCGCAATGCGTTTACTCTCGCAGTAGCCGACCTTGAGTTGCCAGAAGGTGTTCACTTTGCAGGTCGTGCAAGCGACAAGGAAATTGGTCTGTCAATGCGTGTAGTTCGTCAATACACCATTAACAACGACTCTATTCCTACTCGTTTAGATGTTCTGTATGGTTGGGCTAACTTGTATCCTGAGCTCGCTTGCCGTGTTGCAGCTTAATTTAACGGATAACGAAAGGAAACTATATGTCTAATCCAGGACCAGCAGTAACTAACTCGATTCATCCACAGAATCTAGGTACAAACCAAGCTCTGCGCCTTTTGGCAGTAAGCAAAGGTGTAAGCCTAGCATCTGATACTGATACCGCAGTTAACGTAATTAACACTTCTAGCTATGTTCCAGCAACTGTTTTGATTGCTAATGCAAACAATTCAGGTTCTGCAATCTCTAGCCCAGCAAGCGTTTATTTTGGTATCTACAATGCTCCATCACAGGGCAACACAACCGCTGCAATTCTCACAACCGCTACTTTGCCTGCTAGTTTTACCAGCACAACGTATGTTGATGTAGTTGCTGCAAGTTACCCTGCTTTGGCGCAAACAGCACAAACTTTGTATGTAAACGTAGCTACTGCTACTGTTTCAGGCACAGTTGACGTGTATGTTTACGGCTACGATTTATCAGGCCCACAGCAGTAATTTTGTAGTAAAGTAGAAACCCACCCCCTAAAAAGGGTGGGTTTTTCACATTTAAGGGGAATCAATGAAAACAATTATGATCGGGCTTCCTTGCTATTCAGGCAAAGTCCATGTGCAAACTATGCGAGCTTTAATGGGCGATGTCATTTTATTGCTCTCAAAAGGCTATAAATTTATGATTGCAGAAGATGTTGGAAATAGCGATATTGCAGCGTGTCGAGCAGCTATCGTAGCCACCTTTTATCGTTCTATAGCTGATGAATTGATCTTTATTGACGATGATGTTTTTTGGACACAAGGCGATATGGTCAAATTAGTAGAATATCCAGTAGATGTTGTAGGTGGTGTTTACCCTAAAAAGACAGAAGAAGTCGCTTTTCCTGTTCGCATGGATTTAAAAGAAGAATACAGAACAGACTCAGAAACAGGTTTGATGGAAGTGGCTGGACTTCCTGGCGGGTTTATGAAAATTACTCGTAATTGCGTAGAACAGATGATTAAAGCCTACCCCAAGACTACCCAAAGAAGCACTAATGAAAGCTCAGAATTTTGGCCATTCTTTGATCCATTGGATATACCTGGTGATCGTTTAAGTGAGGATTTCAGCTTTTGCGAGAGATTCCGTCAAATCGGTGGAAAAGTCTGGGCTGACTTTGAAATGGAAATGGGTCACATAGGGTACAAATCGTATAAAGGAAGCATGGGAAATTACTTGAGAAGTCTAGAAAACAATGTAAAATAGTTGTAGATTTACAACACACCCCCTTTGCAAAGGAAAAACTATGTCATTTCAAACAACTCCAGCACGTGGAAATATTCTTTATAACTTCCTCGTTTATCCATCTTTAACCCCAACTTCAGTATCAGCTTCTTCTACTGCTGTCCAGACCTTTACTATTCCTGGTCTAGCTGTAAATGATGCAATCAGCGCAACTTCTGCTGGCGCACAAACAACTGGCATTACAATAGCTAATACTTGGGTTTCTGCTGCTAACGTATTGTCTATGCAACTTGTTAACGCAAGCACTTCTGCTTTGACTCCTTTTGTTGGCACATATATCCTTGCTTGTGATCGTTTAGAAGGCACAATCCTCCCAACTAACGCAGCTTAAGGATAAAACATGGCTAACGTATCAGCATATCGTTTTGTAGGCCCTACAACGGCTATTAGCGTTAGTGGCACTTCTTCTACTTCTGTAACGATTGTCCCTAACGGAAACGATCAAGCGAACTTTTGTGGCTTTTTGAATACTGGCTCTAGTCCTGTTGCTATTACGATTACTCCTGCTATTGCAGGAACAACGACAACAGCACCATCAGCCGTATTGCCATCAGGTGGAAATACCAGTCAGAGCTTTGTATTGGGTGTAGCAATGTCCCAGCCTACAGTTTTGGCAGTTCCCCCAAGTTTTGCAATTACAGCGATTGGAACAAGTGGCACACTATATGTGTTGCCAATGGTAGATCAGAACTAAGGAAAAATTATGGCAAACCCAGGCGTTGCAAGCAGTTCAGTTATCAATTTATTACCAGTTCAAGCTGAATATGATGCCAATGGCAACTGCTTGGGTCTATATGGTCAAGGTGGAAATGCACTACAAACACCATTAAATGCTACTAATTTAAGCATTGAAGGCAATTTAGTAATTTCAGGAAGCAATCCTACTTTAGGTTCAGGATGGGGAACTAGCCCTACTATTCTTGCTAATAATACTTTTTGCTTTAAAGTAACAGTTGGCACAGGTGGCGCAGCTAATGGAACAATCAATCTTCCTACAGCTCCTAATGGTTGGTTAGGCTTTGCTGCGGATGTAACAAGCGGTAATGCTGTATTTTTGCAACTGACAGGAAGCACATCCACTTCAGTTACATTTACTAGCTATTCTGTAACAACTGGTGCTGCTGCTAATATGTCTGCTGGAGATGTAGTTTTAGTTAACTGTATCGCCTATTAAGGGTAGATTATGGCTACAGGGCCAGCTTTAACGCAGGATCAGAATTTACTGCCTGTTCAGGCTTACTTTAACCTAGATGGGTCTTTTAATACCTTTATAGGTCAAGGTCAGCCTTTTTACGCTTCAATAAATCCTGTTCAATCAGGGTTAACCATTACCAATAGCACGATTGATAGCACGACTATTGGTGCTACAACCCCATCTACGGGTGTTTTTACTAATGTTTCAGCGACTACAGGGCAGATTGCAACAAGTCCTACAGGTACGACCGATATTGCCAATAAGCTGTATGTAGATACAGTAGCTCAAGGGCTAAGTCCTAAAGCAGCCGTTAAATGCGCCACTTTAAGCAATATTACATTGTTAGGATTGCAGACGATTGATGGCTACACGACTCTTGCAGGCAATCGAGTCCTTGTTAAGAATCAAACCAACACCCCTGATAACGGCATTTATATAGCCTCGTCAGGGGCTTGGACTCGTGCAGTTGATATGGATGTATGGGCAGAAGTGCCAGGGGCTTATACAGTCGTTTTAAATGGCTCACAAGCCGATACTGGATGGGTATGCACCTCATCTGATGCTGGCACAATCGGCACAACCCCAATTACTTGGGTTCAGTTCTCAGGATCAGCCACTTATTTTGCGGGCACAGGGTTAACGCTAACTTCAAACACATTTAGCATTACCAACACAGGCGTTTCAGCTAATACTTATGGTTCTGCTAGCGCAGTTCCTGTCTTAGCCGTAAATGCTCAAGGACAGATTACTAGCGCAAGTAATACAAGTATCGCAATTAGCTATACGCAAGTTAGCGGTCTTGGCACGATGTCAACGCAAAACGCTAACAATGTGGCAATTACAGGAGGCTCGATCAATGGCACTACTATTGGCGGTTCTTCTGCTGCCGCAATTACTGGTACTACTATTACTGCTACTTCTTCTTTTAGTGGATCAGGTAGCGGGCTTACCGGAACAGCATCGGGACTAAGCATTGGTGGAAATGCTGCGACTGCAACATCTGCAACAAGTGCAGGATCAGTTACAAATAGCGTAACTTTTAACAATAGTGGCTCTGGTTCGGCTAGTGGGTCAACTTTTAATGGGGCATCAGCGTTAACTGTTTCATATAACACGATTGGCGCACCTAGCACAACAGGAACAGGCGCAAGTGGAACTTGGGGAATTTCAATTTCTGGCAACGCTGGAACAGTTACGAATGGCGTTTATACGACAGGTAGTTACTCAAATCCTAGTTGGATTACCTCAATTTTAGGGTCTATCGTAAGTGGCGCAGTTTCTAGTGCTACAACAGCAACAAACGTAGCTGGTGGTTTAGCAGGCTCTTTGCCTTATCAGTCAGGAGCAGGAGCAACAACTTTTTTAGGTATTGGCTCTGCAAACTACGTTTTAACATCTAGCGGAACTGCCCCACAGTATGTAGCTCAAAGCACTTTATCCGTAGGATCAGCTTCAACAGCAACAACTTCTACAAATCTGGCTGGTGGAGTAGCAGGGGCAATTCCTTATCAATCTGCCGCAAGCACAACTGGATTTACAGCAGCAGGCACAACAGGTCAAGTATTGACTTCAGCAGGCACAGGAGTTCCTACTTGGTCAACTCCCACCTCTTATGCGACTGTTACCGATGACACCACTACAAATAGCACTCGTTATCCTTTGTTTGCTAACCAAACAAGCGGAAACCTATCAACAGAATATACAAGCTCTACTAAGCTTCAATACAACCCTTCTACTGGCGTATTTACGGCTACAGGGTTTAGCGGTTCAGGAGCAAGTTTAACTAGCCTTACTGCTGGTAATTTGTCAGGAACTATTCCAAGCAGCGTTTTGGGTAATTCCTCGCTTTATATTGGCACTACCGCAGTTCCGTTAAACTCGGCAAGCGGATCAATTACCTCTTTAGCGGTCAATATTAGCGGTTCGGCAAGTTCGGCTACAACTGCGACTACAGCGACAAACGCTACAAATATTGCCATAACAGACAATACAAGCTCTGCGTCAACTTATTACCCTGTTTTATCGTTAAATTCTAGTGGCAATAACGCAGCGACAACTAGCTCTACAAAGCTCAGTTTTGTGCCAAACACAGGTGTTTTGAGTGCCACATCGTTTAGTGGCGCAGGCACAGGATTAACAGGCACAGCGTCAAGTCTTTCGATTGGCGGTAACGCTGCAACGGCTACGACAGCGACAACAGCAACAACAGCGACTAATGCCAATAACGTAGCTACAGCCGATACCAGCACTAATGCTAACTTTTACCCCACTTTTGTAAGTGCTACAGGTGGTAATGAGGCTTTAAATACTGCCTCAACTAAGTTAAAATTCAATCCATCAACAGGAGCTTTAAGCACAGGCTCTGTAATTTATATAGCACCATAAGGAAAAATCATGGGTCAATTAGTCTTTCAAGCAACAGCAGGCGGTCAGGTAGCCCTAGTTGGCCCTAATCCAGTCACTAACTTCTCGCTGAACGTTCCTGCTGTAAACGGCAATCTTGTAACCACAGGCGATACAGGCACAGTTACAAATACAATGATTTCTGGGCCAATAAACGCAACCAATGGTGGAACAGGGGTTGCAGGAACGCTTACAGGAATTTTATACGGAAACGGCACTTCTGCTTATACTGTTGCCACTACTGCACAAGCTTTATCTTTAATTGGAACTGTGCCAGTAGCTAATGGTGGAACTGGGTCTACAACATCTACTGGTAGTGGTTCTGTTGTGTTGCAAACAAGCCCATCAATTACCACGCCTACAATAGACAAAATTAATACTTCTGTTACCAACACATCTCTAGGTGCTGGTAATGCTTCTTTGATGAAGAACCGCATTATTAATGGTGCGATGGTTATTGACCAAAGAAATGCTGGTGCTAGTTCAACACCTTCAACAAACACATACTTAGTAGATAGATGGTCTTATGTCTCTAGCCAAGCATCCAAATTTACTTGGGGTCAAAACTTAAATTCTGTTACACCACCAGCAGGATTTAGAAACTATTTAGGTGGACAAGTAGCTTCTGCTGTCAGCGTTGGTTCAACCGATTATTTTCAGTTATTTCAGCCAATTGAAGGATACAATGTTGCGGATTTAGGGTTTGGAACTGCTAATGCTAAAACAGTAACTCTTAGTTTTTGGGTGTATTCAAGTTTAACAGGAACATTTGGTGGCACTTTAAATAACGCAGATACAAGCAGAAATTATCCTTATACATATTCTATCCCTGTAGCAAATACTTGGACACAAATTAGTGTAACAATCGCAGGAGATACAACAGGAACTTGGAATACAACTAATGGCGCTGGTTTATATGTGCGTTTTGGTCTTGGAGTTGGTTCTACTTATAGCGGAACTGCTGGTTCTTGGTCAAGCACTCTTTACGTATCTGCTACAGGCGCAACATCCGTAGTAGGTACAAGCGGAGCAACCTTTTACATTACTGGTGTTCAACTAGAAGTAGGAAGTAGTGCTACTGGATTTGAGTATAGACAGTATGGTCAAGAGTTGGCTTTGTGTCAGCGTTATTTTGTAACAACTACTGAAGCAACTGCAATTTCTAATGCTGCCCCTGGCTATGTAACCATAACCACAAGATTAAACCCAGTCCCAATGCGTGCAACACCATCGCTATCTCTTGGTGGAACTGTAACATTTAATCCATTTTTCAATGGTTCTCAATTTACAACTAGCACAACACCAACCTTGCAAAGAAATGTAAGTGATAATTTTATTATCAATTTTTCTGGATTTGGTTCTTCTGGAACAGGTCAAATTGGTGAAATTTATAACAATTCTATAAACATTAGTGCGGAGTTATAAAATGTATAAACAAATTAAAGACCAAAATGGAAATGTGAGAACTGATTGTATTGAAAAATTAGATACAAAAACTTACATCCCTTTCGACCCAGACAACACAGACTACCAAGCCTACCTAAAATGGGTAGCTGAAGGCAATATACCATTACCAGCGGATAGCTAATGTTTACTTGGAAAATTCTAGAGGTTTCTGCTAAAGATGGTGTGATTACTCATGCTCGTTATCATGTCACCGCTTCAAGCGAAGATAAATCAGTAGAAACTGAGGGTAATTGGTATTTTGATTGCCCAACTGCAAAAGTGCCTTTTGACCAAGTTACCGAAGAAATGGTAGCTAGTTGGATTGAGGGCGAGGCAGTAAAAGATGGTCAATGCCATATTACCGCTAGATTACAAGAGCAGTTAGAGGCTATGGAAAATAAAGTCATACCACCCTGGCAACCACAAGTATTTAAACCTGAGATTTAATTATGACACAGCCAATAGACATCATTTCAAGAGCATTAAAAGATATTGGAGCTTTGGAAGCTGGAGAAACCCCAACTCCTGAAGCTGCTCAAGATGCTTTTGATATGCTCAATGACCTTGTAGATCAATGGTCAAACGAAGAAATGATGGTGTTCTATAAGAATGAGATTGTGTTTCCTATCGTTCCCGGACAAACTCAATATACGATTGGCCCTGGCGGTCAAATTGGCGCAATCGTTACAGGTTCAATCTCAGGTAATATTCTGACTATTACAGGCATTACATCAGGTGCAGTAAACGTAGGTCAGACGCTTAGTGGCACAGGCATTACAAATGGCACAAAGATTGTCGCTATGCTCACAGGCGCAGGAAATAACGTCAATGAAGCTGGCACATATCAAGTTAACATTAATCAAAACGTAGCCTCTACAACGATTAACTTATACTATCAACGCCCATTATCAATAGATTCTGCCTTTGTTCGTATCAATACAAACTCTAATGGCGTTCCTATTGTTAATGGTGGTTTGGACTACCCAATCGCAGTTTTAGCGGTTGAAGAATACGAAATGATTGGTTTAAAGACTTTAAATGGCCCGTGGCCAAAAGCGCTTTACTATCAGCCAAGCGAATCATTAGGTAATATTTATGTATGGCCTAACCCAGCGCAAGGCGAAATGCACATCTTTACAGATAATCTGTTTCAAGGCTATACAACCCTAAACGATCCTATTATTCTGCCACAGGGCTACTCTATGGCTCTTAGATGGTGTTTAGCAGAGCGTTTAATGCCTATGTATGGCAAAGCCTCGCCCACGCAAATTACGATGATTCAGCAATACGCTGCTCAATCAAAAGCAACAGTTAAACGAATTAATATGAAGCCAGTTCAGTCAGCACGTTTTGCAGATGCAATGCTGGCTTCTCGCCAGCGTGATGCGGGTTGGATTTTGTCGGGGGGCTTCTTCCGCTAAGGTTTGATACTAAGTGGTGTATAATTAGCCCATGACATTTTATATATATCAACACCGCAAAGCTGATACCAACGAAATATTTTATGTTGGTAAAGGAAAAGGCACACGTTTAAACCAAAGCAAAGGTCGCAATCAATATTGGCATCGTGTAGTTGCCAAGCATGGATTTGTTGCCGAATATATTGCACAAAATTTAGATGAAGAATTAGCTTTTCTTGCCGAAATGGAAGCTATTGATGTTTACCGCAGACGTGGCATTAAACTTGTTAATGTTACTGATGGTGGTGAAGGTGCTTCAGGATACAAACATACTGCCAAACATAAAGCCAATCTTAAAGGCAACAAAAATGGTGAAACTTCTTGGGGTATGACTTTTAAAAATAAAAAACATACCAAAGAATCTCGCCAAAAAATGTCCTATTCACGAATTGGCAATAAAAATAAATCTGGCACTACATTATCAGAAGAATCAAAAGCTAAAATTAGCGCAGCCATGACAGGCAAAATTGTTTTAAAAAAACGATTGCTTACAAAAGAACAAGTTTTAGAAATCCGTCAACGTCTTGGTTACAGGAATATTGCTATGCTTGCTAGAGAGTATGGTGTTGGAGAATCTACCATTCGCAGAATTCGTAATGGTGAAGCCTACAAGGATGTCAAATAATGCCCGATTTTGGTTTTGTTGGCCCGTCTTACGAAGCACCTTCGATCTACCAGGATGCCCAGGAATTAATTAATTGGCGACCTGAAGTTGATCCGAATAAAGGCCCTGATAGTCGGGGCGTTATTGCTTTATATCCCACGCCCGGATTAACCACTCAAGTCGTTCTACCTAATGCTCAAGAAGTTAGGGGCATGAGAACAGTAAGTGGTGGTCAGCAGATGGTTGCCGTTTGTGGGCCTTATGTCTATGTTTTGACATCAAACCTCACTCCAACGATTGTCGGTCAGCTTAATACTTCATCGGGTCACGTAGGCATTACTGATAACGGAATTAACGTCTATATCGTTGACGGAGCTTATCGCTACACATGGAGAATTAATAACCCAACCGCAGCGACTGTTCAAGGTTCTATATCAGGAACAACTTTAACAATTAGTCGTACGTATTCTGGTACGCTTGCAGTCGGACAAGCCCTTTATGGTATTGGCGTAAGTAATGAAACTGTCATTTTGTCAGGTTCAGGCACTACTTGGACTGTAAATAAGTCCCAAACTGTTGCTTCTACGCAACTATATGCCTCAAATACGATTAGTTTTCAAGGCTCTATTGCCGATGTAACTGTAGGAGCTACTGTCTATCATCAACTGTCTGTAAGCCCATCTGTGACCCTGTATTTAGGTCAAACCATCGTTGGCACAGGCGTTTCAGATCAAACGATGATTACGCAAATCGCTACTGCGGGGTCGGCTTATTACATTAATAAGTCTTACACGATTAGCTCAGAGCAAATGTATGCTTTGAACTTTACGCAGATTCCGAATACCGATGGTGCTTTTAATGGCGCAGATGTCGTTGATATTGTAGATAACTACTTTGTTTATAACGATCCTAGCACACAGCAATGGGCTGCATCTAATACTTTAAGTCCTATTACGCCCGCCCTATCCTTTTCATCTAAAGATGGATCGCCTGATAATCTTGTATCTTTAATCGTAGATCATCGAGAAGTCTATTTATTGGGCGAAAACTCAAGCGAAGTTTGGGTTGATGTGGGAGCTTTCCCATTTCCATTCCAACGAGTTCCCGGCACAAACACACAGCATGGTATTGTAGCTAAGTTCTCGGTGGCTCGTCTAGGCAATTCGTTTGCTTATGTTAGCCGTAATATTCGTGGTCAAGCTCAAATTATGATGATGCAAGGGTATATACCTACCCGCATCTCTACCCATGCCGTTGAGAACACTTTAGTTAACCAAAAGGTTGACGATGCGATTGCTTGGACTTATCAATTAGAAGGTCACGAAGTTTATGTGGTATCGTTCCCTAGCTTAGATTTAACTTGGGCTTATGACGTTTCTACCCAAATGTGGCATAAATGGCTATGGGTGGATAGCAATAACGTTTATCACCGCCATCGTGGAAACTGCTTAGCTTTGTTTCAAGGCATGGTTTTGGTTGGCGATTGGCAAAACGGCAAGATTTACGAGCTAGACCCCAATAATTACACCGATGACGGAGATACCATCCGTAGGGTGCGTAGATGCCCCCATTTAGTCGCTGATTTACAGCGTGAATACTTTGACGAATTACAGCTTCAGTTCCAGCCTGGCGTGGGTATTGGTGGCACATTTATCTCATCAGGAACATATCTTGGTGCAAATTTAATAATTCCACCTACTCAAATTTATTCAATTCCTGCTTTGGGCATTTATATTATTGGAAATTCTGTAACGCCTAATAGCACTAATCCTTATACCAATCCTCAGGCCATGCTACGTTGGTCAAACGATGGAGGCTCTACTTGGAGTCGTGAATATTGGATTCCGATTGGTCAACAAGGAAAGTATAAAAATCGTGCAATTTGGCGCAGATTAGGCACAGCACGGGACAGAATCTATGAAGTTGTGATGACTGACCCTGTAAAAGCGGTGATTGTGTCGGCAAACTTAAAATCTAGCGTTGGAGAGAACTAATGGCTAATGGAATTTGGTCATCGACTCAAAACAACCCTTATCCGCAATCTGAGTTTTTAGATGCTACAACGAAACGGCCTACACGGGCGTGGCAACAGTTTTTTCTAAATTTATTGAATTTTAGCTCTGCAAGCACGGCTTCATCAGGATCGGCTACTTTACCAGCTAACCCTGTTGGGTTCATAAACGTTACAGTAAATGGTCAAAATTACAAGGTTCCGTATTATAATTTGTAGTAGGTAAAAAAGGGGGTGTGTATGGTTGAGTATAGAGAAGAAAGATTTGGTGACTTTTTCGAGGAAATGAAAGCTCTTTTAGACGATCATTACCAAGAATTAAGCGTAACAAAGGTGTTTGGATTAAACCCGAATTATGACAGGTATTTGGAGTTACAAGATTCAGGCGATTTATTTTGTTTAACTTGCCGAAAAGATGGTGAACTAATAGGTTACATCATCTATTTTGTGTATCGCCACCTGCATTATTGGGATTGTTTGACTGCTATGGAAGATGTCTATTTCATTAGAAAAGACCAAAGACAAGGCAGAATTGGATTAAATTTGTTTAAGGAAGCTGAAAAAGCCCTTAAAGAACATGGAGTTAACAGAATTAATATTAGCTGTAAGGTTCATTTAGATCACACCAAGATATTTGAACATTTAGGCTATAAATTTATTGAAAAGCATTTTACGAAATTGCTCGATTAGGACAAACTATGTATTATTCAAAACGCCAACTTTACGCACTCGGAGAAACTTTAGGGGATTCTGTCACACAGAATAAGGTTGGCGGAGGTCGCATCTACGGAGGCGGTGGCGGTGGTGGTGGAGGCGGTGGTGGTGGAAGTAAAGGTGGAATTGTAGGAACTGCTGCTGGTAAAGCCACAGGAATCCCAGGCGCAGGACAAGTTGGTGGTTCTATTGGAAGTGGTAAAGGCGGTGGTGCAGGTGGTGGTAGCTCTAAAGGTGGCGGTGGTGGTAAAGGCGCACCTGGCAAAGTTCCTAGTGTTGCTGGTTCTGCTGGTTCTAATGCAGCAGCTAATGCTCTCAAAAACTTGTCAACTAATCAGCTTTTAAGTGGAGCTTTAAGCGGTATTGGTGCATTAGGCGGTTCTGCATTGCAAGCTAATGCTGCAAATCAAGCAGCTCAGACTCAGCAGAATATGTTTAATACGCTAACTCAGCAAAATGCCCCATATCGTCAAATTGGTCAGCAAGCTGTAGGCAACCTGTCTGATCTATTAGGTATTAGCGGTAATACTGGCGCACAAGGTTATGGAAGTCTTACAACTCCATTTAATAATCAAAGCCTAACTCAGCAATTAGCCCCTAATTATCAGTTCCAATTACAGCAAGGCTTAGGTTCTTTAAACAACCAATTAAACGCTACTGGTGGTTTAGTAGGTGGTAACGCTATTCAGGGCGCACAAAACTACGCTCAGAACTATGCTCAAGGTGCTTACCAAAACGCATTTAACAACTATCAGACTCAAAACTCCAATATCTATAACCGCTTGGGTGCGATTGCTGGATTGGGTCAAGGCGCAGCTTCTAATCAAGCTACAGGCGCATCTCAGTTTGGTGGCAACATCGGCACACAACAAGCTGCTGCGGGATCTGCATTAGGTGGTGGAGTAGTAGGAGCTGCAAACGCAGGCGCAAACGCTTATGGAACTTCTGCACTAATTAATGCAGCTATTGCAGCAGGACAACCTCAAGGATAATATATGGCTGAATCAGTAGGTTTATCCGCAAAAGCACCGGATCTAGGTCAAGGGCTTACCAATCTTAATTCTCTTTTAGATTTAACTAAAAAGTCTGCTACGCTGCGACCAGAAATTGAAGCCACGATTGCAGAAGCCAAAACCAAAAAGTCTAAAGCAACTTTAGAGGGCAATCAGTTAAGACGTAATTTGTTTAATTCATTAGCTGAAAATGAAGATGTTAACGCTTTAGCACAAGACCCAAGCAATCCTGTATTACAAAGAAAAGTTCAAAGAGCTATTTCTGACATTGGCGATCAAGCTATGGATGCTTTGGGAGATGAAGCAAAACCTGCGGTTTATCAAAATACCGCTAAATTGATGCAATTAGCACAAACAAGACCTCAAGATTTTGTTGGATTTTTGCGTCAAAGCGTATCGGCTGGCACTCCTGTTGCAGAGCGTTATGCTACACAAACTAGACAACCTATTCAAATTGGTCAAGGTGCTGGTACAGCTTTATTGTCAGGCAGACCTGGCGAAATGGGTCAACAAATTGGCTATGCGCCTAATGCTTTAGCTCCACAAGTGGTTACAAATCAGATCACCAAAGCACCTTATGTTATGGGTGGTGGAAATGCCCCTGGTGTGCAAATGTATAATCAAGGCCCAGTTCCACAAGGTTCTGTAAGTGTTCAGGGGGCTGGCGGTGCGCCCGTATCAGGAATGACTGCACCTCAAGCTAGACCTCAAGGTATGCCTCAAGGTCAAGCTATGGCTCAACCTACAGGTCAGCTTACACAACAACCCAACGAATCTCCTGAAAACTTTGGCGCACGAGTTCAACAAACTCAAGGCTCATATTTAAAAGCACAAGATCAATACACCAACGTCAATAGCCAATATGGGCATATTCCTACAATTAAAAACATCAATGGAAGCATCATTGGGTTATTAAAAGATCCTACTGTTGATACTGGTGCGGTAGCTAGTTATTTGGCAGGTAAAACAAATTACGCTAATCTATCACCTAAAGAACAAGAGTTAAACAAATTATTGCAACAACGTATTCAAAATTTAAGCCCTAAATCAGACGCTGATGCTGAAAACAAAAAAACGGCTTATGGTTCTTTGGCACTAAAAAAAGAAGCATTATTAGATTTGGTTCGCAGAGATCAGCAATGGGTTACTACCCAAGATTTGCAAGCTAAAGGCACTTTGCACAATGGTGGTAATGCAGTTAATCCTAATTATGGAAAAGTAGCTGATTTTAATAGTAAGTTTTCTCAATACGCTGCTAATCCTAATTTAATGAGATATATTTCTGTGGTGGGCGAGGATCCTGCAAAAATCAGATTAGATAAAGCTGATTTAGAATTGCTAAATAAAGAAATGGGTAGCGTTCCTATTGAGAAAAGAAAACAGTTAGAACAACAACGTCAAGAGTTACTTAAACTTGTAAATGGACAGCAATGAGTGGAGAAAACCAGGTTGTTGAATACGACCCATCCGATCTACTAACTTCTATTCCTGCTGCTCCATCGGAAACGCAAGAATTTGAGCCACAACAATTATTAGAGGGATTACAAACTCCTTCTGAACCTTTATTTAAAACACCATCTGTAAAAGGTGCATTAAAAACTGCCGAAGCTATTGCAACTAAAGGCACAGGAACAAATCTTGCCAAAGGCGCAGCAGCTTTATTTGATGAAACAATCGGCAACATTATTCCCGCAGCAGAACAACTTTTGGGCTACCCAGTCATTAGACCTTTTGTTGGCCCTGCAAAAGCCAAAGAAATTAGCGACAAATTGGTTAGCTATGTTGACAAACCATTAGGTAAATTTTTAGGCATTACCGAAGATCCCGTTTATCAAAACGAAGGACTTGGTCAAATAATGAAATACATTGGCAAAAACCTTGATAAGGGTGCTGAATATATTTCTGAAAAAACTGGTATGCCCAAAGAGGATGTTCAATACTTTGTTAACTTAGCAACCATTCCTGCCACAGAAGGTGGAATAAGAATTGCTGGTGCTGTTAAAAAACTTCCTAAAGCTATGGAAGATACACAAAGAGCTATGGGCATTGAACCTAAAGCTAAAGTAACTGTTAAAGCTACCCCCGAATCATATAAAGACGTTGGTGCAGCGCAAACAACCAATAAATCTATGTTAGATGCTGCGATTGCACAAGCAAGCCCACAGCTTAAAGAAGCATTAAAAAATATTGATCCAGCAGATCCTATTTTTAGTCCTAAAGCACTTAATCATGCAATGTTAGCAGATTCATTGCCTGAGCCGGTGTTGCTTACTAAAGGTCAGGCCCTACAAGACCCAACATTAATTAGTCGTGAACGGAATGAACGTGGATTTAAAGAGCCATTAGTTGAACGTTTTAACCAACAAAATAAAGCATTACTTAAAAATGCTGAATTAATGAAAGATGAAGCTGCTAGAGATTTAGTCAATACAACAAGCCACGTAGCCGATTCAGAAGGAATTATTGATCAAGTTAAATCAATACAAAAAGCAAACCATGAAGCAACGCAATCTGCTTATAAATCCCTTGAAGAAGCGAATGGCGGTAAATTCCCTGTTGATGCCAAAACTTTTGGAGAAAACGCTAGAGCAGCATTAGAGGTTGGTGATGATACAGAATTTTTGCCTTCTTCTATTAAAGCTAAAGTAGATGCCTATGCCAAAGGCAAAGAAATGAATTTTAATCAGTTTGAGAATTTAAGAACTCAAATTGCTAGAGAAACAAGACGGGCGCAAGCTGCACAAGATGGCAACGCTGTAAATGCTTTGTCTTTAGTTCGACAAGAATTAGAAAATTTACCAATGCCTGGTGCTTCTGCTGAATTAAAACAATTAGCCGATGAGGCACGAAGCCGTGCTAAGGCTGATTTTGATTTAGAAAGAGATAACGACCTTTATAAAAAAGTGGTTAATGAATCGGCTGATACAAAAGATTTTATTAGAAAGTTTGTCTTAGATTCTAAAAATGCAGATTTTGCTAATTCAATTCAACTTTTACAAGATAATCCTGTGGCTTTAGCTCATCTTAGATCGGGAACTATGGATTTTATTAATCGTAATTCTTTAGATGCAAGTGGAAATTTTGCAAGCAATAATTTTGCCAAATATATTGAAAACTTAGATTTAAACCAAAAATTAGATCCTTTATTTGGCGCAGAACAAGCCCAAAAATTAAGAAAAATTGCTGAAATTGCTAGACTAGTAAAAGCACAACCTGAAGGACATTTTGTAAGCACGGCAAATACTGTTCCAGGGGCTATGGGAATTGCTAAACAAATGGCAACTACAGCTTTGGAACGTAATATTCCAGGTTTAAAAACTGCTGCTGAAATGTATTTTAATGTTAAGAACGCTAAAGACATTAAAGAAACTCTTGAGCCTGGTGCTGGTGTTGGTAAGAAAAAAGAAAAATTTAGATTAAACGAAATAGGAAAAGAATAATGTCAGTTCTACTATCACCCATTGGTAACGGATTTCAATTCCTTACTACAACTGGATTACCCCTATCAGGCGGTTATTTATATACTTACCAAGCTGGATCAAGTACCGCTTTAGCTACTTATACAGATTCCACAGGTGCTGTTGCCAATACCAATCCTATTGTTTTGGGAACGGATGGTCGGCCTCCTTATGAAATTTGGCTAACCTCTAGCTATTCTTATAAGTTTGTTTTGGCAGACTCTACTAATGCCGTCATTCAAACCTACGACAATATCTATCCTATCCCCAATGCTTCAAGCACAGGCACAACAGTTCCTGCTGGGGCAATTATTATGTGGTCAGGATCTATCGGTTCTATTCCTGCTGGCTACGTTATTTGTAACGGCTCTAATGGCACGCCCGATTTGAGAGATTCTTTTATCGTTGGATCAGGCAATAATTATGCAGTAGGTTCTACCGGTGGTTTTGTTAATAGTGGTGTAATGTCAAATTCAGGCACAAATCAACCGCTTTATTATTCACTAGCTTTTATACAGAAAACGTAATGGAAATTAAGATGTCTGATATTGATCCAATGAAAATAGGGGTAATGTGGCAAAAGGTTGAGGCTATGGAAAAAGAAATGGCTGAGATGCGTAATGACATTAAACAACTTTTGGCTATGGCAGAACGCTCAAAAGGATCATTGTGGGCATTGATGGGCATGGCATCGGTAGTTGGTGGTTTTATTACTATTATTGTTGATGTATTTTTGAATAAAAAATGAACGAAATATTTACCCACATTCTGACTGGCAAAGACAATCAGACCCACGATATTGCTCGTTGGGCGTGGATGCTTGGCTTTTTTGTGGTGGCTGGTTCGGCAATCTATTTAATCTACGCAGGGCATGAAATTAGCCTTACTGAATTAGCTGGTGCTTTGGGCATCGTATCGGGTTCAGGAGCTGCTGCGGTAGCTGGTAAACACATGGCTGGTGCAGAG
>Ga0208875_1000115_pt1 | contig 36553 bp, 64 predicted proteins | sample CryBogCBH25Aug08_FD_184612 | JGI IMG/M metagenome (GOLD analysis project Ga0208875, IMG submission 184612) | Freshwater microbial communities from Crystal Bog, Wisconsin, USA - CBH25Aug08 (SPAdes) (version 2) | ecosystem: Environmental > Aquatic > Freshwater > Lake | place: Crystal Bog...
TAACCGCAAGGTTACCCCCGTTGGGATGTGAAAAAACTCCTGTAACTGATTCATCTGTGTATTCCTTCCATTCGACTTTGCCACCTGCATTTTGGAAACGGGCAAGCATCGCATCAGCCTTCAATGCGGGTCTGCCTTGGATTATGTGAAAGTCACGAGCTGCCGTTGCAGGGTGTAAACCTTCCGCCTGTGCTACCGCCATCAACGCTAGAACGCTGTTGGTGTCCTTCATACCAAATAGACCAGACTTGGCTATTGCTTGTGCCATCTGCTCCATCTCGTTAAAACTGACAATGTTAGACATGAATAATCTCCGATAAGGTGTAAATAGTGTCAATGACTGAACTTACAGCCATGATCCAAACTGCTATATCAATATTGCTCATTTGACTAAGAACCTCCGAGATCCAGGGGTTTCGACCACAAACTGCTCATAAATATCAGGCATGGCACTTTGAAAGAGTGATGATGAGAACTTCTTAGAGCTTTTAGAGGACTTCCAAGACACTAATGTCTGTCCATCCACTGTTCTAATCTCCTGGCACTCTCCCATAAGATTTCGGACAGCCACTTCAATTTGTTCTTCAGTAGCTTCAAGGTGTTTAATCTGATTTTTGACATCCCGTAACTGAGCGACAGCCAACTCAACTTGCTGTGTAGCCGTAACCACCGCAGTAGAGGATGACGGGTAAATGATCTTAGTTTGCTCAATGGTTTCTGCTGGCGGAAGCGTACCCGCTTGGCAATGACCCCAAACTGTAGCCATCTTCTGTATGAGATCATCTTTTTCCTGATCTGAAATAAAGAACTCAAATGTATGAAACTCTTGACCACCAAATAAAACAGCCAAAAAGATCCGATTAACATTGTGGCAAGCAGCTTCGTGGACAAGTTGTGCGTAATCAGCATCAGGAATCCGATTAGTGTCGGGATCAAACTTAGAGCGAACTGCTGCGTTGTAGTTTTTAGCTTCAACAAGCACACCACCATCAGCACTAATGAAATCAAAATGAGATTTAAACCAAGTATGCTTTGAATGGGTAATCGAGTAATCAGCATCTTTTAACTCCATCTTTAAACGATCTTGAGCCAGCTTTCCAATCAAAGGTTGCATGACATGACCCATCTGCACTGCTTCCACGCCTGAGAGATCTTTTAACTCCTTCTTACCTTGCTTCTCTAGGATCACATCTACCATCTTGCCATTAGCTACCTTACGGCTATCGCCTGACCAGATGGCGGAACGCCTTATCTCTGGTGCAAAATCAGTTTGATTATTTGACATTGCGAACCTCCATCATTTTGTCTGCAAGTCTGTAACATTCAAAGGGAATTTCATTGCTATTCCCTAAATCCCCTAGAGCTAAAATGCCTTGCAATACTTGACCAGCAAAATAATCTCGTAAATCCATACCCCTATAACAATCTGCAACACTACCTCTGTTTGGAAATGCTTTCATGTTATTGCCCCTTAGCTAAGATGTTTACAAGTGCTAAGAAGTGATTGATTTGCTTACGGTAAAACTCTACATCTGCTAGCAAGTCGCTTACTTGGTCTTTAGCCATCTCAACAGCCGCATCCTGACGAGCTAATAAACCCTTCAGGCGCTCTACTTCAGCCTTGGTATAGCTTTCTTTGACCTCTTTATCCTTCAACGGAAAAGCGGGTTTTACTTTGTTTTTAATACCTACGGTTCTTGCCATGATATTTCTCCTAGTTAGGACATTATTTGCCGAATGGGATTGTAGATAAATCGTCAAGGTCGGCATCCTCAACAATCGGGGTAAACCAGTTCGCATGAATAGAGCATGAATAGTTATCGCTACGCATCACGCTAGCAAAAGAATTGCCACGATGACCCGTTACGAGGTCATATTTACGAGCTTCAGGGTGCATACAGACATGGGAGTCGTGTAGCGTTGAACAATGCAAGCAGGATACGCAAAACTTTGGTTCCGGCATATTTGAAATCATTTTTACCTCCATCTAGTTAGGACAATTAGTACGACATTACTACGATTAAAACGATTATGCAATAGATTTGCGTAATTTTTTTCTAGCCTCTATCTCGCGTTGCAAGATATACCAAAAATCAGACTTGATTGGCATTTAATTGCTCCCTCATAGCCTTTAATTCAGCCTCTAGCATCTCTATCTCAGCTTGTTGCTGGCGTAGCATGGTGGCTGTCTGCATAAATCTTTCGCCAGAAAAACCATTAGCCCTAGCTTCAGAGGCTTTATCTCCTTGAAATTCAATCAGTTCATTTACGTTCAGAGAAGTCCACTTAGGGTTTACTCTTTTCCATATATGTTCATATGTGTAGCCTAGCGCAAGAGCTTCTGCCTCGGTAAATGCGAGCCTGTTTCCATCTTTGTCGTGAAATATAATCATTTCTCTTGTGCCTTTAACATTGGTTCAATTGTTACTGTTTCCCATTTAACTTCCCCAGTCTTAGGGTTTTTCCACCCATGCTTTGTGTAGATTGCTGGATAAATACAAGACGGATGCCAATCAAATCTAGTTTCTTGCACCGCCACAACTTCTAAGTCGGTCTGCATATCTTTAAGGTTCATTTCTCTTGTGCCTTTCCACAAAACATTTGCTCGCTAAAAGCATTTAATATTCTGCACTTTGCTTCTTCCCTTTCTTCTTCAGGAAAATCTGCTACAGATTCTTCTAAACATTCCATAATTTTGTTGGCTACTTCTTTTGCTGGAATAATTGAACTCATTTCTCTTGTGCATTTCTTAGTATTGCACTTTTAATCTCTTGCTCAAACATATAAGCCAGCTTTGCATTTAATAATTCTATTTCAGCTTTTTGCTGACGCACTACGGTATGCAAGTCTTCCATCATCTCTTTGCCAATACGGTTTACATACTCGTCACCTTCACGCACCCAACGCAAGATGTATTGGTCACTAAAATGCACTTCATCGTATGCTTTCCACGCTACTGGTTCATTGTTCATTTCTCACTAGCCTTTCTTAGTAATTCAACAACTCCATTCCACTTGGCAACATCGTCATACCAGCCGTGCTTTTGTTGAAAGTAATCGCCAGCATAGTTTCCCCAGTTCAAGGCTTCTAATACTTCTTCTGCATATTCAAGTTTGTCAGCTTTCAACGCTTCTATTTCAGCCCTTGCATTAGCCGCTTGTTGCCCTTCATGCTTCCAATCTTCGTGCTTTGCTAGTATTTCTTTTTTAAGGAATTCTATTTCAGCTTGTTGCTGGCGTAGCATGGCAACATGTTCAGCAAATCCTGCGTTTCCAAACCAATATTCCAATTCATCAGCTAGTTCTAGTGCGCTCATGCTCACTCCTATAAAGGGATGGAATAGCCATAAACTCATCTATCCGGTGCTGCATTGGATGTGGTTTAGGTACATACAACTTAAATACTGGTATAACGAGTTTTACTTTCTTCATACTTCCTCCTAGTTAAAAGACAATACAAGGGCTACGGTAATCAATGCTATTGTTGTTGCCCTTTTCCCTGTTACATCTCCCACAAAGAGGCTGAAGATTGTTTATATCCATAGCCAATTCAGGGTAATACTTACGGGGCTTTATATGGTCAATATTGATTGGATAACGCCTTGACCCTACTCTCCCGCACTTACAACACTTATTGCCGTACTTCTTTATTGCCTCAAGTCTTAACTGTTTCCAACTTTTATTGACAATAAATTTTCTGCTGGTATTGACTATCAACTCCGCGTATTCGTTATTGGACAAGGGTTCGCGGTCTATTCTCCATGAGTTAATCATGGCTCTCTTTAATAATTTATGTATGGTTTTACTCATATCGTATCTACTTATCCCAAACGGTTTGAGCGCACCTAGCCTATCCTTAGGTGCCTTCAATAACTTTCCCAGTACGGAATCGCTACACCCGCCAGTCGTTCGTAGAATCGGCACTAGCTTCGCCACCGATATGTGCGGTATTACATCTACTTTCCCCCAGTCCGCTTGTATTGCAATCGCTGGCGTCATTCCCGTCCGATTACAACCGTTACGGAATAAAGTAGTAGGAATAGAAAAACCCCTTAGCGGATACTTTGTAGTGAAGCGGCTTAAATAAATGCTCTCATACTTATTTAAGCCTACAAAATACCCGTTAAGGGGTTCTAACATCATACGGGCTTCACTCCGCGACATGGTGATTATAAACATGAATTGATTAAAGGCGCAACTACCATGAATTAGCTAGTAGCCAGCCAATAACAAAGGCAAGGACAAAAACGATAAAGTAAAGCATTACCGGCTACCTTCTGATGGAGTCCAGCCAAAGCGCTTAAAGGTCTCGCGTATGTCAGTCTTGGTGCTAGGGGTATAGATAAAGCCTTGCGCGGGCGCGCGGGGAATTTCACCTTCCGGATAGATTAGCTCCCAAGAGTAGTAGCGCTCCTTGTCCTCCCTGCTCCCGCTCTTATTCCCTTGTCCGATTGACATACCAATTTCGACCAAAGACTCTCCTAATAGGTACCCGTCTTCCGTATCAATAAAAATATTTAGGCGCATGATGTAGCCTCCTCAGGGTTTAACTCAGTAACCCTGTATTTGACTATCTCCTCTCCGTTTTCAGGTTCCAGCAGCTCATAAACCGCGTCCGCTAGCCACTTATCCGGATAGCTATCTTCCTGAATTTTTACAATCAATTCAATTTTATAAGTCTTCATTTTTATCCCCTTATTTTGTAACATACCAAACAAACTGCGCGAAAATAAACAATAAAACCATCAATAAAACCATGTGCCAATTTTTAAGCATGATAAAACCCCTTAAATAAGCGCCTAAGCGCGTTAAATGAAGAGGGGCATACAAACCCCTCAACCCGTTACAAGAGCGCCCTAAGCCGCTTTAAAACAATTCTCATAAACACTTGCGCCGCTTGTACAACCCCAAACGGTACAATTCGCGTCATAGTAAGCCGCGACATATTGAGCCGTACTCATACGCGCCCCGCCGGACGGATAAACCCGCTTTTCTACAATGCGCCGGCTTATCTTAGGTTTGACCTTGCGCGGCTTAACTATCTTTTTGATTGGCTTAATAATGCTCATAATTCCTCCGGTGCTGGTTCAAATTTAGGGGTCTCGTTAAGTAGGCACTCATCTATGAGCTGTAAAACTTCCTGCGCTTGCGTGATGTCTTCCTTGTCGCTATCGTATTGTTCCGGATAGCTATCGCGGGGATAGTCATCTAGGTAATAATCCGCAAAATCAGATAAGCGGCGGATTTTCTCGTATTGCTCCATTGTCATAATTACATTCATAATTCACCTCATTAGATTAGGACGCCGGCAAACCCCGCCGGCAAGGGTATTGCAACCTATTAAGCGGCTTTTAGCTCTTCGCTAGCGTCCGCAACTTCATCAACCTTAACCAAGTAATCAAGGATTTTTTGCGCCTCCGCTCCGGCTTTTAAAATTGCCTTACTATCTTGCTTTAATACTTTGAGCCAAGAGGCAATATAGGACGCGTGCTGTAATTGCCCGTCAATTTTGAGATGAGCGCATAACATAGCGGCGCCCAGCTCTGCTACTAATTCCTCAAAGGCATAAGCACTATCGCCCCAACGCTTAGATTTTGAGAAGTCTCTGTCAATACGGCTCTTATGACCCGTCCAATGGCTTAACTCATGTAACGCCGTAGCGTAGTAATCCTGCTTGCTTTTAAAGTCTTCCCGCGCCGGTAACTGAATGTAATCGGACGCCGGCGCATAATGCGCGCTATTGCCCCCATGCTGGATTGTCGCGCCGGACAACTTGATAAAGTCTTCACACTCTTCGATAGTTTGAAATTCAGTTTTAGGCGCCTCAATTACCTCATCAACCGGCAAACCCTCAATAAAATCGGCATTAAATACGGTGTAAGTCTTAATCATGGGAATGACTTTAGAGTCATGTTGACCCGTTGTAGGATTGAGAGCGCCCTGCACTTGTAATGGCTTATAGAAAATCACTTGCACGCCTTTAGCGCCCTTCACTACTTGAGCGCCTTTATCTTGCGCTTGCTTATATGTCATCCACTTGTCGGAAGTGCCGAAGGCGCCGGCAGATTGAAGCATGGATAACCATATAAAGTTTGCCCCGCGATAGTAAGTGCCGGACGCTGGATTATGAGGCGCTCCCTCATTAGGCTTACTGTGCCAAGGTTTAACCCAAGGCGCTGTACCGGCTTCTAATTGCTTAATGATGCTATCTGTTATGGTTTGAGCGATATCTTGCTTATTCATTTTGTAACCTCTTATCTAGTTAAACATCTGGTTTAGGTGTACTACTAAGTTAGATTGTATAGCAGGATTAGGACGATTAGTTAAAGTTATTTAGAATTATGTTGTTTTTATGAGATACAATAGTAGTTAAGATATAAGATATAATAACTAATAGTTGTAATAACTATATAAGATAGTTTGCTTACTAGGTTACTTGTTTAGTAGATATATAACAGGGTCTATCGTTAAGCGGGAAGACTGAGAGATTACCTCCCTCCCGTCCGGCTCACTTCAAACAATATCGGGTAATCGGGACAAATACTCAATAAAACAATACTAAACCCTTATGTTACAAGGGTTCTATGACGGTTACCACCTCTTAAACCTTATAGCGCGTGCATCCGGTTCATTGAGTGGGTTTGGGTCTGCTTAGGTGCGTGCCCCATTCACCTTTCCCCCCAAAAAAATTATCAGTTTTCTCTTTTCTGCATCTTTTATTTATGCGTATAATGACTACATAGCACATAAGGGATAGCATGATGAATATAGAGTTAAGCAAGAGCGTTCCGCTCCCCGAACCCAGAAGGACATACCCGTATAAAGAGATGGCTATTGGCGATTCTTTCCTCATTGAAGGGGGTAAGCTGCAAGTCGTGTGTAACGCCAATTACAGAGCCTCTAAACGCCTTGGAATGAAATTTGTAGCCCGTAGAGAAGAGATAGGAGTCAGAGTATGGAGAACGGCATGATGAACGGTACAGGACCTTCTTTCCTAGCCATGGAAGAGGCTAAACGGATGTATATGGATAGGATTCAGAAGATGACCCATACCGAACTCTATATGGAGTTAATGCGGGTTCATACTGAAAGCTCTAAGCTCTTATCTAACGCTGAGAAGGAAATTATCCGCCTTCGTGAAGCCTTAGAAGGCTATGATGACTTCGCATCGAGAGACTGCTGAAGACCGTATCTATTTGGAGTATCTCCGGTACATCTATAAAACGGAGATGATTCATGCTTGCCAATGTATCTACGATAAAGAGAAGATTGAGCTAGCAGCCAAGTGGAAGAGAAAGTATCCTGAAAGCACTTACAAAGAGTTAATCAAGATGGCAAAAGACCCTAAAGCAAGAGCGATTATTGCCAATTGGGATGTGGATAACTTTAGAAGCGCATCTAAATGAAATTTAATTTAAAGCAGTTTTATCAATTTTGCGCCCAACTCAAGATTGAAACCAAAGAGCAAGGCTTACGCAACCTTGATGACTTGCTCGGTACCCAAACCTATGTCATGGATGAGATAGCGTCTGGACTAGAGGAGGGAATCCATTTCTTTGTAATCCTTAAAGGACGGCAGCTTGGAATCACAACCATCTCACTCGCACTTGACTTGTACTGGCACTTCATTAACCAAGGTCTCAATGGCACTTTGGTTACAGACACGGAGGAAAACCGGGATATGTTTAGGGGGACGCTTGCCGCTTATATGGACGGTTTACCCAAAGAGTACCGAATCCCATTACTTACCCATAACCGGAATAGTCTTTCCCTCAAAAACCGTAGCCGTATCTTTTATCAAGTCGCAGGGCTTAGAGCAAAAGGTTCACTTGGTCGCGGCAAAGGTATCACCTTCCTCCATGGAACAGAGACAAGCTCATGGGGAGATGAGGAAGGATTAGCTTCCTTGCTAGCCTCGTTAGCTGAATCCAATCCTAAACGACTGTATATCTTTGAATCTACCGCTCGGGGGTTCAATATGTTCCACGATATGTATGTGACTGCCAAGAAAGCGCGTACTCAGAAGGCGATTTTCTGTGGCTGGTGGCGTAACCAGTTCTACTCTGCTGACCCTGATTCTGATGTCTATAAGGTCTATTGGGATGGAAAACTGACCTCTGAAGAGAAGGAATGGACTAGAGAAATTAAGAAGCTCTACAACTATGAGGTAAATTCCCGTCAAATGGCGTGGTGGCGCTGGAAGTTAGCTGAAGGCATTAAGGATGACGCCCTCATGTATCAAGAGTTCCCGCCTACCGAAGACTATGCCTTTGTGATGACTGGCAGTTCTTTCTTTTCTAATGCAAGGTGTACAGATGCCGTTAAGATTGCTAAAAAGATTAATTTCGATTGCTACAGATATGCGATGGGCGCTAATTTCCAAGATACTGAAGTTGTCAAGTCAACAGAAAGACTTGCAACGCTTAAAATCTGGGAGGAACCAATTGATACTGCTTACTATGTCATTGGTGCTGACCCCGCTTACGGTAGTTCTGATTGGGCTGACCGCTTTTGCATACAAGTGTACCGTTGCTATGCTGACGGTATGGAGCAAGTTGCTGAGTTTGCTACAAGCGAAATGAACACTTATCAATTTGCTTGGGTGATTGCTCACTTAGCGGGTGCCTACAAAAACTCTACCCTTAACCTTGAAGTCAATGGTCCGGGGCAAGCCGTTATTAACGAATTGCGTAACCTCAAGAGGCAAGCGTCTGCGATGGGCGGAGCGTATGGCGGAAAACTCATGGATGTTTTAGGTTCAATGCAAAACTACATCTGGCGCCGTAATGACACCATGGGCGGTATCTCTAACAGCATTGGCTGGATAACTACTTCCCAAACCAAAGAGCGGATGCTCTCCTACATGAAGGATTACTTTGAGCGGGGCATGATGGCAATTTACTCCCTTGATTTGATTGAGGAAATGAAGACCATTGTGCGTGACGGAGCTTCCATTGAGGCTTCAGGTCGCAACAAAGATGACCGAGTAATTGCTAGCGCCTTGGCAGCAGCCGCTTTTGCAGAGCAGCTTCAGCCGCGCCTCATAGCTCAAAAGATTACCCGTCAAGTATCTCGCGCCCAAGAAGACCATACCCCTGAAGAAATTGCAGTTGGAAAGAATGTGAGCAATTACTTAAAACGCATTGGTGTCTATGGAAACCCGTAAAGTTAGAACCAAAGAAGAGCTGCGTAGGATTATTGGTAAATTCTTGCGTGACCCCAATCGCGGTATCAGCATTAACTTGTTTGCCGATGTCTGCGGAGTCAACGAGGCGCACATGAGAGATGTCTTTATCTATGAGACTGAAAACATGGGCGAGTACCTCCAGCGCCGGGTGTCTAAGGGCTATGACGCATGGATACGAGGCGAAGTAGCCATCATGCAAAACAAAGACCGAACAAAATTTGTAGAGTTCCGCAGAGAAGCCAAACCTAGAATGGCTAGAACAACGGGCTTGCAAGTGATTAACGGAGAGATTAAGATTAGGGTGGGTATAAGCAATATGAACGATTATACGAATCAAACACTTGACGAGCAACTGAAGGGGAGATAACAATGGCGGTAATCAACGACTATAAGTGTGAGAAGCATGGGTACTTTGAGGCTAGAAAGCCTCAATGTCCAATGAAAGGGTGTGCAGCAGAAGTCATGCTGGTTTTTTTACAAGCACCATCTCTAGTCTCAGAAAGGACTAAACGAAATGATAAAACGGTTAAGCAACTGGCTATGGACTTTGATATGTCAAACATCAAGTCAACCCGCGAAGGAGAAAACCAAGCCGGCTTCTTCACGCGCAAAAACAAAACCAGCAAAAAGCAGCTCGAACACGAAAAAGCCGCAGCCGAATCAAAGCAGCGCGAAGCGCGCCCGGGGGACTCGGCAATCTGGGGCGGCAAAGGCGGAATGAATATGGGGTCTATACTGGGAGGAAATCAGTTCCGTTCAGTAGCCGGAGAGTCCGTTGGTTTCAATCCAAAAGATGCTGGCAACTTGACGGGACCTAAAGCGGCAAGTTATATTGCAGACCATGAGAACCTTACTGTGAAAAAGTAAATGAGAATCCCAGAGAACAACGAAGCTAGAGAAATTTTTTATCTTGATTTAATTCAAAAGTGTCTAGTTTCGATAGATGAGCGCAAAGCGGATTACTCATCTTTGCGTTCATGGTTCTTGTTTGGCAATGGTCCAGATGAAGGTCCGGCAATCTTTAATAAGATTTATCCGCATATTGACCAGCTTACCAGCTTTTTATACTCGGCAGAAACAACACGATTCTCAATCAATACTGGCGCTGCGGTACCAACGCTAGAACAAATTAAAGTCCCAACCTTAACAAAAGCCCTTAATGATGAGTGGCTTAATTCCAATGCAGACCAAGTGTTTAGCTTGGCATTGACATGGGCTTTAGTGTTCAACACAACTTATGTAAAACTGGTGATGAATAACGGTATTCATCCGTTTATGATTGAGCCGTCATCTATGGGTGTATTGCGCGAAGATACGCCGCAATCTGATAGACAAGAAGCCATTGTTCAGATTTATTACATTACTCGCAGCGAGTTGTACAACAGACTGTACAAGCATCCTAAGCGCGAGCAGATTGTTAAGCGAGTCACTTCAGGCTATCACGCTAAAACCGATGAAGTTCCTGAAGGCGTTAATCGAATTATCATGTCACAGTCTCAACCTGAGATGTACGGTAATGTGGATTTAGACTTAGCTGGCATGAATCGTTATAAAGCTCGGGTAGCTGAAGACACAATCAAAATGCACGAACTTTGGGTATGGAATGACGATACTCAAGACTATCAAGTAGTAACAATGGCAGACCCCGATATAGTTATTTATGACCGTCCGGGCGCGTCTTTATTTCTAAAGGGCGAATGTCCTTTTGTTCAGATTACTCCTAACCCTCAGTTTGATTATTACTGGGGCTTGTCAGAGGTTCAGCGCCTTGTACAGTTACAAGGATTGCGTAACAACCGTATGACAGAGGTATTGGATTTGCTTTCTAAACAAGTAAACCCACCAACCGTATTTACTGGCTTTACTGGCATTACCGATGAGAAAGCGTTTGCTTTCCAGCGCGCAGGGTCTTTTGTGTCTAACGATATGCCTAACAGCAAAGTGGACAGACTCTCGCCTAATATGCCGCCAGAACTTTTTGAGGTGATACATGAAGTTGATGCAATGTTCGCTGAAGCTAGCGGTATCAGTAGCGTTCTTAGTGGTCGTGGCGAGCAAGGTGTACGCTCCGCTGGACACGCAAGCCAATTGGCTAGACTTGGTTCAAGCCGCGCTAAGAAACGCGCTCTCATTGTTGAAGATAGTTTAGAGAAAGTCGCAACGCTATATCTCAAGCTCATGCAAGCCTATGACAATACTCACTTTTCTGATGAGTACGGCAACAAATTTATTGCAGAACAATTTACTAAAGACTTTGTGGTTAAAGTGGACGCCCACTCTAATAGCCCAATCTTTACTGAAGACTTACGCGCACTTGCATTTAATTTATTTAAAGCGCAAGCTATTGATAAGCAATCTTTACTTGACTTGCTTGAGCCTCCGATGAAAGAATTGCTCAAAGACAGATTAAAGAAACGCGAAGAAAATGCAGCACAGGCACAGGCAGGAGGCGCCGCTTCAGCAACACCAGCGCAGCCAAAGCCTAAAGGCGGTAAACCAGATTTGAAATTGGCGGAGGGTACATAATGGCAACTAGAGGAACGGTATCTCCTAAGGCGGACCAGCCTAGGGTAAGCACTAGCTCATTGCGTGAGACTTCTGCTCCAGCAAATTTGCAGTATCGTGTACAAGGTATTAAAACATTTACTGGTAGAGATACCCGTAAAACTGGTAGAGAATTAGGTAGGGGATAATTTTTTAGGAGATTATGATGCGTAAAAGCTATAAAAAAAGTCGGAAGACTCGTAGATAAGGTTTCCTTCACGGGAGAAAGGGTTGTGGCTGCCTTACCCTAAAAATAGGTGACCGTATGCTCAAGGAGATAATCTCATGGCACGCAAAGCACGCAAAGGTCGTAAAGCTCGCAAGTAATCCGTAAGGATTGCTTTGGGTGACCAAACAAGTCCTACGGGGAGGAGGAAACTAAATAAACCTCCCCACTTGACAATTTGTGATAGTTAGAATAAATAGTATTTAACTGTTAATTAAGGAAATATATGAGTGTTCCACCAGATAAAATGATGGAGTTGATTAAAAACCAACAACCCGGCGGGGCGCCAGCTCCAAATATTACGCCTGAACCACAGGCAAACGGCATGTCGGATTCTTCTACCGCTCCAATGGGTACACCAATGTCAACGCCTGAACCTAAAATGGGTAACAAAGAAGGCGCAATGGTAAACCTTTCAATGGCTCAAGACTTGTTAGAACAAGCGCTTCCTTCCGTTGGCTCAGATAGCGAAGAAGGTAAAGCAATTCTTAATGCCATTAATGTAATAAACAAAGTTATCGGTCCTCGTAAGGGCAAAACTAAAGAGTTGCAGCAATCTGAAATTTTGCAGATGCTTCAAAACTTGCCTCAAGCTGGTGGTGCAACGCCTGAAGGTACAGCAATGTCTAAAGCACCGGCAGTACCGAATATGCCTCCAATGCCAGCAATGGCGGCGGCGGGTCCAACACCTCAACCGAGTCCAGCTCAATAAGGAGAAATCATGGATTTATTTAAGCCAAGAGGCGCGAGCCAACCTCGCCGTCCTACTGACAATACGCAACAACACGGCGTTATTACTAACACTCCACGCTTTTCACAGCTTGGTGGTTTAGATAGCCCAATCAAAACCGGACCTAAGAACAAGATGCAAGTTCAAAAGCCCGGCGATGGCAAAAAAGTAATCTAAATCAGAAAAGGGGATAAATTATGAGCTTAGAAGACCTATCGTTTGAAGCAAGAGACCAATTGGCTGCGCTAGCGCAACAGTTGTCCGAAAATCCTGATACTCGCAAGGAATTTTTGCGCTTGACCAAAAAAGCCAAGCCAGATTTGAATATTCCTGAATTAGATATTGAGGATTACACAAATAGAGTGGCTTCCGCGTCTGAAAAACGCGTACAGGCATTAGAAGCACAGTTGCGAGAGCGCGATGCTATCGAAGACCTTAATAAGCGCCGTAACAAGCTAATGAAAAAAGGCTTGGCGAGTTCTGATGAAGATATTGAGCAGATTGAAAAAGTCATGCTTGAAAAAGGTATTACGAATCACGAGGTTGCCGCAGAGTATTGGGACTGGATGAAGCAATCCGCTGAACCAACACCTACCGGCTACAATCCAAGCGCAGTCAGCAAGTTCGACCTAGGTAAATACTATAAGAACCCAGTTGGCGCAGCTAGAGATGAGGCTTCAAAAGCATTAGCGGAACTTCGGAGAAATCCGAAACCAATTGGTTTTTAAGACGCAGTAAATGGGGATATTTACTTTTAACGGAGATTTATTATGCCAATAGGCGGAGGGATTGTTCCGGCAACAGGCACAAGTCAATATAATGAGTTGACTTATGTTACACGCCGGGCTTTTATTCCCAAACTCGTAGTACAGCTTTATAACAGCACACCATTGATGGCTGCGTTGATTGCTAACAGTCAATCAGCTTCAGGCGGTGTATCCTCAGTAACCGTTCCAGTTCAGGGTTCGCAATTTGTGAACGCCCAATGGTCTGACTATTCTGGTTCATTCAACCAGCCTTCAGTCCAGCAAGGTGCTTTCAATGCTGAATTTGACTTGAAATTGATGATTGCTCCAGTACCGTTCCTCGGTATGGAAGGTGCAGTTCAGCAAGACGCAGCAATCATTCCATTGATTGAAGCTCGTATGAACGATGCAACCAATGTAATGATGGATGCAATGGCAACTGCTTTGTACACCAACACTACAAACAATCAACAATTTATCGGTCTTCCAGCAGCCGTTTCTAGCTCTGGTACTTACGGTAATATCAGCCGTAGCGCCTACACATGGTGGCAGTCTAAGCAATATGCCGCTGGTGGTGTAAACCCAACCCGTCAAAACATCTTGCAATACATTTCTGGTACCGTTAAAAACGGCGCTGAAATGCCTAGCTTTGGTGTTTGCGGATTTGGTACATGGACATTGCTTGCTCAAGACTTCGTAGGTCAAGAACAGTATGTCATCACCCCCGGTCATGGTTTTGATAGCGACTCCAATGGTCCTCAAGCTGCTTTCCGCGCTTTGATGGTCGCTGGTGTTCCAATCTATCCAGACCCATATTGCCCTGAAGGTACTGTGTACTTCCTAAATACTAACTACTTGTCTCTGTACATCCATGACCAAGGTTCGTTCGTATTTACAGGATTTGAGTCCACTCTACCTAACTGGCAGATTGGTTATGTTGGTGCTGTGTTAATGATTGCAGAGTTGGTTAATACCAAGCCTAAGTCAATGACACAAGTGACCGGTTACAACTCACTTTCTATCTAAGGAGATAAACCATGTCATTAGCTTCCAATAAAATCCTAGTATCGAATGTAGCAACTAACGCGGCATCTGGCTATTTTCAAGCCTATGCTGCTGGTAACGCTACTGTTGTTATGCCAGCCGGCATCTACTACATTGCTCCTACTGCCAATGTCACAATCGAGTTAAATACCGATACTGACGGCAATATCAGCAATGCAACTTGGGCTGTTGTTGTTGCTAACAATACTGGCGGCTTGTTCATCGCTGACGGCTACAATGTACGCGCTAATGTGCTTTCTGGCACACCAACGATTACATTGTTTGCTACTAACGGCGGTCAACCAGTATCAGGCACATACAACAAATAAGGAGCAGCCATGTCTAGCGTAGATTCAGTAGCACAAAATACGGCGGCAAACTTTGGCAACTATGCCATTGCTTCCGCTACTGGCGTGCCTCTGGGTGCAACAGGCAATGCTGTTATTACAATTCCTATTCTTAGCGGCGGTTTGACCGCAGGGGCAAATGCCGCTAGTTCAGGAAGCGTAATTATTAGACGCGTAACCGTTCAGAATCCGAATGGAAATATTGGTACAGCCAATGTGTCTATTCTGACTTCTAACGATGGCAATGCGAGTAATGCGGTAGTTGCGGCTACCGTGTTATCCAATTTGACAGCGACTACTACTTATCAGGACTTGACTGTTGCTAGCCCGTATAGCACGACAACCGTTGTGAATGGTTATACCGTTCAGGCTTTATTTGTAAAAGTGAATACCGCAGTTACCAATGGTACTTGTGATATTCGTGTTTATGGCGATACTGTGAGCTTCTAATTATGTCAACCTTATTTGTGACGAACACATGGGAAAAACCCATACACTTTGATTATGCTTTTAAACCGTACGCTTTTCCTATCGGGGAGACGGTGGAGGTGGAGGTAGAAGTGGCTCGTCACTTATTTGGTTACATGGAGATGGATAAAGAACCATTCCTTGCTCGTTTAGGTTTAATTAGAACTAAAGCGGAAGTACCGGAAGGTTTGGCTATTTTGTCCAAAATCTTAATTTCGGAGCAAGCTCCAAAAAAGAATCACTCGTTATCCCCGGTGGTGGAAAGAGTACCCTTGCCCTCCCAAAAGAAGGCAGGGGGAAAAGTCCTTAGCCAAGCAGCTTAATATGGAAAATCAATGTCACAAACTCTGCAAGGCTACATCACGCAAGTCAGAAGACTCTTGCATGATGCTAATGGAAACTTTTACTCCGACCAGCAATTAACAGATTACATTAATGCTGGCAGGGAGCGCGTAGTCCGGGATACCGGATGCTTACGCACGATTCAAATTACGACTGTACCTACTACGCCTGTAGTGGGAGGTGCAACACCCTATTTCTGGACTGGTGGCGGCACAGCTAACACCGGCGATTATGTTGTCTATAACATCTTTATTTACAAGGTAGTAAACGGCGGCGTCTTTAGCACTACCGCTCCTAACTATCCATCTGGTCCTAATCCATATCCGCCAAGCACTACATTCCTTAATGGAACAGTTACTTTGCAATATGCAGGACCATCTGAAATTATTAATTTTTCATGTTTGCCACAAGGCACTCAGACCCTTGATGTATTAAACATTAACTTGTATTGGGGCAATACGCGTATTCCAATGCGTTATTTGTCATGGACAGACTTCAACGCGCAATTGCGTTTTTGGCAAAATTATATTGGACGCCCTATTGCGTTTAGCGTATTCGGGCAATCACAGATTTACATTTCTCCGGTACCAGACCAAGTTTATACCGTTGAAATTGATACTGTAATTTTGCCGACACCAATGGTAAATCTTGCAGACACAGATACCATCAATGACCCGTATTACAATCCGGTTCAGTTCTACGCTGCTTATCAAGCAAAGTATTTTGAGCAATCCTTTGGAGAAGCTGAAATATTTAAGCAACAATATGACAAGCAAGTTATGGCGGTACAGACCTCGGTTTACACCAGAAGGATGCTCAACCCTTATAGCACTCCATACTAATTATGGCAGCCGCAGAGCAAAAAAAATCGTATGCCATTGTCAAACAATTTAAAGGTCTTGACACTAAAGCTAACCGTACTGCCATTGAAGACACCGAGTTTTCTTGGCTTGAAAATGCTATGCCAATTGGTTATGGCAACCTCAAAATTATTCCTAATTACACCGATTTAGGGATTACTTTTAGCCTTACAGTTTTGTATTTTTTTTCTGCCAACATTGGATTGGTGGATTATTTAGTGGCTTTTGAGTCCGATGGAAGCGCTGAATATGTCCGACTAGATAATTTAACTAAAGGCACAATTGCTGCTGCTGGCACTTTTAGCACCGACAATATCAATATTTCCCAATGGAAAAATGAATATTTATTGATTTGTGACCCCGTAAAAGGGTATTTCACATGGGATGGCACTAGCGTTATTAGTGTTGGTTCTGTTGGAATTATAGGTTTAACCAATCAAGGAAGCGGCTATACTTCCGCGCCCACCGTACAAATTTCAGCACCAACCCAAGCTAATGGAGTTCAGGCTACTGGCGTTTGCTCAATTAGTTCTGGCTCGGGTTCCGTTTTATCTATTGGCATGACCAATATTGGAACAGGCTATACCTCTATTCCTCAAGTCGTTATTGGCGCTCCAAACCTTTCAAATGGTGTGCAAGCTATTGCTGGTGCCACAATACAATCTGGAGGCGTTGTAGCCATCTCTGTAACCACGCCCGGCTCTGGATATACCTCAGCCCCAAGTGTGACGATTACAGGCGGTGGGGGCGCTAATGCAGCCGCTAATGCCGTTGTAGATACAGGCATCGTAACCAGTATTAGCTTGATGGAAGCTGGCTCAGGATATACCTCTGCTCCTACCGTAACTTTAGTCGGTGGAGGCGGTTCTGGAGCAACTGCGGTAGCTGGATTGACTACTTTTGCTCAAGGTACCGTTGGCATCACCGTTACTAATGGCGGTTCAAACTACATCAATGCTGCAAACACCGTAGTCACGATTACTGGCGGAGGCGGCACTAACGCGGCAGGAACGGCTATTTTGGCTGGCGGTCAAGTTACCGAAGTCATTATGACTAACCCCGGAACTGGCTATACCAATTCAGCAAATATCACCGTCACCATTACCGGCGGCGTAGGAAGCAATGCAACGGCAGTAGCCAATGTCACAACTGACAAGAATGTGGGTATAGCTAGCTTTTCTGGACGCGTATGGATTGCTCAAGGTCGTACCGTTTATTACAGCGCCGCTGGCTCATCTAGTGACTTTACAAGCGTTTCTGCTGGCGCAGTAACCATTTCAGATTCAACTTTGCATGGCAATATCCAGCAATTGCTATCTGCTAACAACTTTCTATACATTTTTGGCGATGACTCAATCAATGTGTTTTCGGATGTTAGGGTTACTAATACTGGTACTACTCTGTTTACTAATACCAATGTCAGCGCTTCTGTGGGTTCCAAGCTGGCTTATGCCCTATTTCCATATTTCCGTTCGGTTCTTTTTATGAACAATTATGGGGTGTATGCGCTAGTCGGCTCTACAACCTCAAAGATTTCAGATGCTTTAGATGGGGTTTTCCCTAGTATTGACTTTGTTACCGAGGAAACTACGGCTGGACAAGTCTTACTCAATAACATTTTGTGCGCTGCATTTAACTTTAAGTACACCGGAAATCAGGGAACATCAAGCTCTGCTCGCTATATGCAAGCAATATTTTTTGAAAAAAAATGGTTCTTTACCAGTCAAGGTAATGACCTCAAATACATTACTTCAGCGCCCGTAAGCGGTAAGGTAAATTTGTATGGCACTAACGGTACTAATTGCGTCCAGCTTTATGCCGATGCAAGTGCTAATATTTCAAGTTATGTGCAAACTGCCCTGCAACCTATGGGTGACAACATCCGTACAAAACAAGCATTAAAAGTAGGTATTGAAGCAACTACAACAACTCCTGCTGAATTGTCCGTGACTGTGGATTCCGAGTCCGGTTCTAGTCCAGCGTATTTGTTGGGAAATTTTGTAACTTGGTACAACAACTTGGGCGTCACAATTACTTGGATAAATAATAGTTCTACAACTATTGGCTGGTTCGGCGGACAGGGATATACTCTCTATAAAACCGATGCTCAACAGTATGGCAAGTATTTGGGGATGACTGTGACATCAACCTATCCGAACTTTGTTTTAAATGGATTTGAATACGAACACGAATTGAGAGTGAGGTTTTAAATGACTATTCCGTACACCTTTGCCGGCGCCACCACCGCTATTCCTTTAGCGCAATTAGATGCTAACTTTGCGTCTCCCATTACTTTAGGTAATGTGGCGATGACGCTTTCCAATACTTATACCAGTATTGGCAATTTAACGCTAACTAACGCTACTATTTCAAGCATATCTGGCGGCTCTGCTAATGCGGTAGTTACATTAAATTCAAGTGGTGCATTTACTTCTAATGCGACTGCTTTTAGTTTAACTTCTACCGGCGTTGGCATTGGAACTTCTACACCACTTGCGGTGGGTGGCGCAACATTGCAAGTTCAGAACAGCACTGTTGCGGCAATTATTTGGAGTGATGGAACTCGTACAGGTGAATTGCTTGCATCATCTTCGGCAAATATTACTGTAGGCTCTAGGTCGGCTCATTCTTTGTTATTGGCTACTAACGATACGCCACGGATGACTATTGACACTTCTGGGAATATTGCCGCATCTAATGCAATTTTAACTATTGGTGATAATTCAAGAACAGTATCATCATCAACCACTACAGGCGCAATTGTATGCGGTGGTGGTCTTGGTGTTTGGTCAACTATTAACGCTGGTGGTTCAGGAAATTTTTCTGACACTGTTTCTGTATTTAGTCAAAATCCATCTACCACTCAACAAGGTATTTTATTCAGAAATACATTTAATACTGGCGCAAGTATTTTTAGCACTGGGGCGTCAACTACCAATGCATTCATAACTTGGAGAAATGGCAATGGAGATGTTGGTTCTATTGTGGGAAATGGTTCTGGTATTAACTACAACACCACTTCAGACTATCGCCTAAAGGAAAATGTTGCGCCAATGACAGGCGCTTTGGTTACCGTTGCAAAACTAAAACCCGTAACTTACAACTGGAAAGCAGATGGTGCGGATGGTCAGGGCTTTATTGCCCATGAACTTGAAGAAATTTTTCCTGATGCAGTCAGTGGCAAAAAAGACGGGGTTGATGCTGAAGGTAATCCCGAATACCAAGGCATTGACACCTCATATCTTGTGGCAACGCTCACAGCTGCTATTCAAGAATTAAATGCTAAAGTAACTGCGTTAGAAGCAAAAGTAGGAGCTAAATAATGACAACAACAATCGCATGGACAATCGACTGGATGCAAGTATCCACACAACCTATCGCTGGTGAACAGGAAGTAGTTTTAACTGCTGGCTTGCGTTGCAATGGCACAGACGGAACTCATAGCGCTTCTAACTATGGTTCTTGCTCATTCCCAGAGCCAACCACAGGCGGTCAATTTACTCCTTACGCAGACTTAACCCAAACTCAAGTATTGAGCTGGTGCTATGAAAATGGTGTAAATCAATCTGAAGTAGAAGCATCTGTTACAGCTCAAGTTAATGCTTTAGCAAACCCATTGGTAGTTCAACCGCCTCTACCGTGGGCTTCATCAACTCAGGCGGCGTAATTATTTAGGGGATACCTATGAAAACTTTTACATTAGAAGACAACGAAGCGGAATTTGTGGTGAAAGTAATTGGTAAATTACCAACACAATCGGGAGCTTTCCCGTTGTTTCAAAAATTGGCTGAACAATTTAACGCACAAACTCCAGCTCCAACAGAAACACCACAGGAGTAAATATGTCAGTAAGCGCGCCATTTACCGTATCAGGAAACACCGTTGTTGTAACGGCTAACAGTACAGCTCCAACTCCGGTTCAGGCTACCTCATTAACTTTAGGTGGAAATCAATACCGGATTATTAACGCTGGTAGTATTACTGCTTTTCTTGGTTTTGGCGTAGATGCTGCAACAGCTACCGCAGGAGCTAAAACTCCTGACGGTACTGTAAAAAATTGTTTGCCGCTACTTCCCGGCACAGATGAAATTTTAAGTTTTATTCCTAACGCGTATTTCACAGCTAATGCAGCTTCAAGCTGCGTTATTTACATTACTCCCGGAGATGGCTGTTAATCATGCTAAAAACCGTTAGTTCGTTTGCTAACTCTATTGGAGCCTTAAATTACAAAGGTTCTTGGAACGCTTTAACCAATAACCCAACACTTACTTCAGGAGTTGGTACTAAGGGTGATTACTATGTAGTTTCCGTAGCTGGAGTTACTAATTTAGACGGTACGGCACTCTGGTCAGTAGGTGACTGGGCTGTATTTAACGGTTCTATTTGGCAGAAAGTAGATGGTTCAACTAATGAAGCATTTAATAGTATTACCGTTACGGGTCTTACTGGCTATATGTACGCAAACAATACTAGCGCTGTTACTGCTAGCACAACTATTCCTGTTGCGAATGTGTCTGGCGCCGTTGCTAATACAGTTAATGTTCTCGCTGGTGGTTTGCTTTCTGGCGGTGGCGCTCTTACTGGGAATGTAACAATTAGCTTAACTTCTGTACCAGCAGCCAATGTGTCCGGCTTAGGTACTATGGCAACTCAAAACGCCAATGCCGTTGTCATTACTGGCGGTACGATTAATTCGGTAGCGCACTCAGGAGGCACTTTTGCTTCCGCTAATATCACTAGCGTTGCAGCCACTTTTCCTAATAGCTATTTAGCTAATGCTAATGTCATTATTGGCAATACGACGGTAACGCTTGGAAGTACAGTCACCACTCTTGGTAATGTAACTTTACAAAATGTCACTATAAGCTCAGGCAATGGAACATTTACCAATCTTTCTAGTTCTAATGTGTCCATTACTGGCGGCACAATCAATGTACAAGCAACAAACATAGTATCAACAACTTCATCTACTGCTACTTTTGCAACATCAAGCCTTCCTCTAGTTCCTGCTGGTTATATCCAAGTGGACTTAAACGGTACGATAGTCAAAATCCCTTACTACTCGGTCTAACTAATGGACAGTCAATTCTTGTTTAATATTGTTGCTACCCTAGCGGGAACGCTAGTAGGATGGGTTCTTAAGGTCCTGTGGGATGCTATCCACGACTTAAAAGAGGATGTTAAAGAGATTGAGCGTGGCTATGTAATGAAAGATGATTACCGTATTGATATTGCGGAAATTAAAGGAATGTTATCTCGTATTTTTGATAAGCTAGATTTAAAGGCTGATAAATAGTGAATTTTGACACTCTTTCTATAGTTAAGTTTGGAGATGTGGACTCCTTAGGAGAGTTTTTGTTTGAAAACGGCATACAACACAAGCTATTTCAAGAAACATTCATGGACCAAGGCATTTCGGTGCCTATTTACCCAATTATTGACGCCAATACAGACAATTTAGATGACTGGTTATTGGCTCATCAGGTAGAACACCAAGCATTTTCAGGCTTGTTAGGGCTTAATAATCCCTTTAATATGCTGGATGTGGACTTTAATAATGAGTCAGATTTCTATGATTGGATAGCTTCTCATCTGTACATTCACGAACAGATTGCTGCTGCCCTCAATTTGAGTTCTTAGACCATGAAAAAAGTTTTCTCCGCCCCAAGAAAAAATGGTTTTTTGGAATTGTGCAATGCAACACAAATAGAGGTGATTTATGGCAATAGCTGAACCAATGGCTCCTATTGAGCCTACGATAGATAACAAACAGCAACTTGACTCAGATGTAATGGCTGCTGTTAAGAGGAAAGGAAAGCCTAAGCAACCTCCTGCTGTTGAGCAATCTAAAGAAAAGCTCAAACAAGTCATTATTCAAAACAAAATTGACCCTCAAGCATTGATTCGTGCCGGCAAATTGGCGAGCATGGCTTTGAAAGACCCAGCCATTTACCAGATGGCGGTGCAAGCTGCAATCAAAGAAGGCTTAATTACTGCCGCCGATGTGCAACCCGGAATTGATTACAAGCTATTGTCTTACGGCATTACTGCTGGCAAGATGGCTGAAGAGTTATTGTCCGAAGGTGCAATATGAGCATTTACTGTGTCCAACAAAATTTAGTGTCTTCTGTATGGGACTCTGTGGAGCAGTATTTGTCTGAAGGAATCAAAGATTGTGATGCTGAATACACTTTGCCGCAATTAAAAACTTTTTTAACTTCTGGAAAATGGAAGTTGTTTGTTGCAATAAGTGATAAAGATGAGGTTCATGGTGCCGCAGCGGTGTCTTTTATATCTTATCCAGATAATTACATTGCCTTTATTGCAAGCATTGGCGGAAAAATGCTAATTAATAAAGATTACATTAATGAGCTAAAAGATTTGTTAAAGTCCTACGGGGCTAATCGTATTCAGGGGTATGTAAGCGAGTCTATTGAAAGACTTTATAAGCGATTTTCTTTTGAAAGAAAATCTATTGTCGTGGAGATGAGAATATGAAATATGGTTTAGATACTATGTTGCCTGAGCGCGCGTTTCAACCAAGAGGAAAAGGTCCTTTTGGAATGGGAATGACATTAGAAGGCGGTGGTGGAGGCGGCGGTATTGTTTCTGTTGTTGTTGATGTGGTCGCTGTTGTTGCTTCCGTATATGCGGGTCCTGAAGTGGGCGCCGCTATTCTTGATGCAATGGCTGTTGAAGGTGCTAGCGCTGCTACTGTTGCTGCTGTTGGCTCTGCTGCTATTGCTGGTTCATCAAGTGCTGTTAATGCTGCCGTTCAAGGAAAAAATGTTGAAGGTGTTTTGGCTGCTGGAGCTGAAGGAGCCGCTGCTGGAGCTGCTGGCTCTTTGGCTGGAGGCGCAGTATCAGATGCCGTAACTGGTGCTACTGGTGGTCCTGTAGCCGTTCCTAGCGACTTAGGTCCAACACTAGGAGCTAATGCTCCCGGAGCTATTTCTGGTGGCGCCGCTTCTGGTGGAGTAAGCGGATTTACTGGTGCTGAATTAGCCGGTCAAAATCTTAATCAATCATTAAGACAGGGTGAAATAGGTGCTGCTACTGGTGCGATTACTGCTGGTATTGGACAAGCATTACAAGGCGCAGATGTTTCTCCAGAGACAAGTAGAGCAATTACTGGCGTTGCAAGTCCATTTATTCGTCAAGATGTCAGCAATTTATTTGGTGGCGCAAGCCCAACAGGAGGCGCGACTACTGCTAGCACTAGCGGCTCACCGTCTTCTGCCCCAACTTCTAGCCCGTTGACTGGTGGTGCTGGTTCAAGTCCGGGTAGCTCTGCATTAGCTCAGGCATTAAATTTAGGTGGTGGGGATATTAGCCCTCCAGTTAATATCGGAGGTGGAGAGAAAACTACACCTAATGTTTGGAATCAGGCTTCTTTAAGAACTAAAGACGAAACCGGAGCTTAATATGGCTAAAGCGTTAATTGAATCATTACAACTTGATTTGCCAGCATTGGCAAAAATCATTCAAGCTAAGGGTAGAAAAGGCGATACCATCCTCGCTCACATCAACCCTAGGGAGGCTGCACTTTTAAAAAGACGCGGCGGTAGTGGAACAATTAACCCTGAAACTGGTCTTCCTCAATTTGATGATTATGGTCCTACTTATTCTGAAATGGGATATACCCCTCCTCCAGAACAAGCTGGTCCTCCAGTTCAATTTGCCGCGCCTGATGTTCAAGCAAGCTATACCGGCTCACAATATGGCGGTCAAACGGCTGCCCCTGTAAGCGCAGAAGCTCCTGCTGTAAACGCACAATCTCAAGCCGGTCAATTTAATTTGCCTAGCTTTTATGACCCAAGCACTTCAGGACTTAGCGTTGCAGATATGCAAGCTGGCTCACAACCAAACGCTGCTCAATTAGCGGATTACAGAGCTAGCATTGCTCAACAACCAGCTTTGACGGCTCAACAACAATCTGATTTATTAGCATCATCTACACCTACTTACGGTACACAACCAATACCCGGTGACCAAACCACTAAAGATACGGGAAAGACCTTGGGAATGTCTGCGGATACTCTTGCTCGTCTTGGTTTAGCTGGTGGATTAGGTTTATATGGCGCTGGACAATACAAAAAAGGCGTTAATCAAATTGGGCAAGCCACTCAGCAACAACAAAATATTGCTCAACCTTATCAAACTGCTGGTCAAAACTTAATCCGAGCTGCTAGCGCTGGTGAACTGACTCCACAATCCGTTCAGTCTTACAAGGCTGCACAAGCTCAATTGGCTCAAGGTGTAGCTAACCGTGGTGGCGTTGGCGCTGAACAGGCTGCCACTCAACTTGAAGCCTTCCGTCAAACATTGCTAACAAACCAATATAACTACGGATTGCAAGTAAGCCAGATTGGTGACCAGATTGCTCTTGGCGCTATTCGTACCGGTATGCAACTTGACCAACAATTAAATGCTGCAAGCAATAACTTTTACACAAGTCTTGCCGGAATAGCGGCTGGATTACCAATGGCGAGGACCGTCTAATGGCTGACCCAATTAACCCAGTTACCCCTCAAGAGTCGGCTAATTTAAAGCCGTTCACATTACCGGCTGCGCCTACTGAGCAAGCAATTAAGACTCAGTTTGGTGGCGTTCCCGGTATTGACATGACAAAAGCACCTAAGTCTTTGGGTGGCGTTCAGCAAGAAGAAGCTAGAGTTTTGCAGCGTCAACAACAATTAGGGCAAGATATTGGTGCTAATGAGCTGGCTCAAAAACAATATCAAGCCGATGTACAAGCCTCTATTGCAACTCAAGAGCGTGAAAGAACACAAGCTATTGAAGCTAAAGTGGACCAAGTTCGCAAAGATTTTCCTTATCCTGAACTTCATCCAACCAAAGAAAACATCCCTGAACTAGCCACTTTGTTTAGCTTGATTGGCGTTATTGGTATGGCAGTCGGTGGCGCTGGCAAAATGTCCGCTATTGGCTCTATGAACTCTATGTCTGGAATGATGAAAGGCTGGCAGCAAGGTCGTTCAGATTTATGGAATCGTGAAAAGCAAGAGTTTGACAAAGAGATGACTAAGGTCAAGTCAATTATTGAAGATGCCTCCAAAGATGCGGACCGAGCCTACAAGATGATGGCAACCGATAGACGCGAAGCTGAAGCATTAGCAAACCAGTCCGCAGCAAAGATGGGCGGTCAAATTGGCAAACAAATTCTTGAAAAGCAAGGTTTAGAGCCGTACTTCAAATATCTACAAGAGATTAAGGGTGACATTAATAAAGTTCTGGACCGAGCCGTTAAACAGTCTAAAGCTGCTGGAGTTAGCGGTGATTTACCTTCATTTATTAAAGAATACAGCGGTGCAAACCTAAAAGATAAAGATGCTCAAGAAGTCGGCATTAGCGCCAATGCAATTGGTCATGCCTACGCTCTTAAAAATCAAGTTGCCGAACATCCTGAATGGGTAGGTCGGTCAGGTCAAATTCAACAATTCTTTAATCGTTATGTAGATTCATTGAATAGTGGAAAGCCATTACCGGCTGATGACCCTGCTTTAGCAAAAGATAGGTCTGGTCAAGAGGCTTTAGTGTTTGCTAAAGACTATGCCTCATACCTTGTTGATTACGAGCGTTCGTTAGCTGGTGGAGCTAGAGGCTTTACAGTCCAGTTCCAAAAACGCTTTAATGATTTGTTAAGTCAAAATCAATTTAATGCTACTGGCTTTGATAATTTAATGAATCAACAAATTGATGAAGTGGTAAGAAAGGCTAGAGTTCATAGCCCTGATAAATTGACCAAAGACAATTTAACCAAAATGGGATTAAAGATTAACGACTTTGACCCTAATGCTGAGAAAGGTTATAACCGGTCTATTGGAAAAGGCGATATACCAGCGCAACCTAATGTCACTCAAGAAGAGTATGCCAAGCTAAAACCGGGCGAATTGTATTGGTGGAATGGAAAACAGGTTCCTAAAGGAAAAGAATAATGGCTGATTGGTCACCTCCTGAGGTTAAAAGTTCTGTTGAAGTTTCTGGCTGGACGCCTCCAGAAGTTAAGCCACAAGAACCGGCTACTGGATGGGAGAAGGCTGGAGCAGTTGCTCGCGGTGTTGCTGCTGGCACGCTTGGCGGTCCCGGTGATATTGAATACTTTGCTACCACTACAGTTCCAAAATTATTTGGTGGAGAAGGTGAAACCGGTACTTTTATGGGTTCGCCTACTTTCTTTCCTCGTTCGGAAGATGTGGAAAAAGGATTTCAGCAAGTTGAAAGCGCTGTTGGCGCAAAGCCCGGCGTTCGCCCTGAGCTAGAAAGTTATCGTACTGGCGGTGAATTTGCTGGCGGCTTTGTTACCCCCGGTCAAATTGTTAAAAATGTAGTTAAAAAGCCTTTTGAAAAAGGTATGGAACTTGTCTCTAAAGCTAGGGGAAAACCACTAGAAAAATCATTAAGCGAGATGACAACTACCGCTGAAGAGCTTGGACAGAAGGCTGGCACCCGCATTAAAGAAACTGAAAAAGTCGGTCAAGAAAAGATTTACACCGACCAACAACGCCAAGAAATTAATTTGCGCGATGCTGCAAAGCGTTTTGATGCTGATGCTCAATTGGCTAAAGCTGAAAGCCAAGGCACTTTAAACAAGATTGGCAGACCTACTAACGAATATCAAGTCGGAGAAGGGCTTAGAGGCGTTGCTAAAGGCGTTGAAAAGCAATTAGATGTTGCTAGAGGTAGAGCTGCCGATGTTCTTAAAGACGCTTATTTTGCAGAAGGCAAAGCAAGTGAAGCTGCTGGAAAGTTTTGGTCTCAATCTCAAACCGGTCAAGCGTTTTTAAAAAACCTTAAAGATATCGCGTCCCCTGTTAATGCCGGAAAATATACCGCATCTGAACAATTGGCTGCTAAAGACTTGATGGAAACCCTATCTGGAGTTCAGGTTCAAGGAAAGATTGTTCGTTCTCAAATTGAAAAGATTGAGAAAGTTATCAGAGAAACAAAAAAAATAGCCAACAAACCGACAATGACGGGCGCGGATGCTATGAAACAGCAGTACATGGGTAAGCTAGCAGAAAAGCTAGAAGACTCTGTGTATGGCTATGTCAGCGAAAGCGGTAAACCAATTGCGGGATTTGCTCCTACCGGCAGAACCTTTAGAGAGGTTTATGCCAAGATGAGCCAGCCTTTAAATACCTACGAGTCTCAAGTTGGCAAAGTGTTGACTCAAGAAATCGAAGGATTAAAAGGCGTATTTCAAGCTGACGCTACTCAAATTCCAGCTAAAGTATTTCAATCTCCAGAGCAGATTCGTATTTTGGAAAAGATGGACATTAGCAAAAAAGCATTAGAACCATTTGCTGCTCAACACGCCGTTAATGAACTGTCTAAATTAAATACTGCTGAAGCTGTTGACGCTTGGATTAACTCATCCAAAGGCGCATATCTTCAAGAGTTTCCTGCTGTTGCTGCAAAGGTAAAAGAGTATGCGAAAACGCTTGCAACGAATGAGGTTAAAGCTGCCGAGAAATCTACGGGCGCCAAGGCTCTGTCTCAACGCGCTAAAGAAATATCTCAACGCGCACAGGGAAAAACTGAAAATCTCGCAAATTTAACTAAAGAAAATCAAAAGTTTGTAAGCGAATCCTCAAGGGATATATTTAATGCAACCACTACAAATAGAAGTATTAGCGCGGCTGAATCTTTTGTTAAAGGCTTGGAAAGTCGAGGTCTTGCAAGTCGAGAAGAGACTATTGCAATGCTGGACAAAATCCGTGATGTTAAGACTAGAGAAACTGATAAAGCAAAAGCACTAACCGCTTTAAAAGGTATCTTGCCTTATGTGGGGGCTACAGTTGGTGGTGGCGCCGTCGCCGGTTACAGCTTAAATAAATTGCTAGGTGGATTTTGATGGTTAAAAAGCAAAGAGGGATAAACAACGCTTTAGAAGAGGCTATCTCAACTATGCTAACGCAAGTGATGGCTGACCCTGAAGCAAGCATTACTGACAAAACTAAAGTGTTAGACCGAGCATTAAAGCTAGAAGCAATTAAGCTCAAAATGAACGATGATGAGTGGGGAAGTGGTTTTTCTATTGATGATGAGGATGAGTAAGGTTAGAATATGAGTATCTTTAATCGAATAGGGGATATTCATGGATGCAATCACTATCATCAAAGTAGCATTAACGGTCATCTCAGACCGGCTCATAACGATTTTGGCTCTGTCAATGTCGTGCGCTTTAGCGTGTTGGGTGATGTGGGGACCACAATGGGACCGCGTAGCAACACTAGCAATATTTGTAATCTTCAGCTATCTTGTGATAAACACAAAGGAAAGGAAACAACATGAAAAGCAGACCACACCAGAGGGACCATGAGTCAAATCAGCAAATAGCTACGGCTATTCGTCCACAGTTGCCAAGAGACGGCAGCGCTGGAATGACTAAATGGAAACCCGGAGAACTACCAAAAGGCGGCTATCGCTCAATGTTTGATTTTGCTGAAGGTTCTTACAATACAAAATTAAGCCCATCTGGAGCGAAAGAAAAGAAGGTGTACTAAATGGCTACGAACAATAATGTGTTCTCGATGACCGAGCATGGTCGTTATGAGCCTTTTGACCTTCAAGTAGCTCGCGGATTAGTTAAGTATCACAACACCGTTAATATTTATGGGTATCAAACTGCCGTAACGACTTCATTTATTCCTGTTTGGGAAAATGCAACCGCTTACACTTATCCTGTTTCTGCTGCTCAAATGCACTTAGCTGGCTCTGTTGGAGATACTGCAACTATCACCATTAACGGATTGGATGCTAACTACAATTCAATTTCAGAAAATTTAGTTCTTAACGGAGCCACTTCTGTTGTTACTGTTAATTCTTATTTAAGAATCAATGGATTGTCTGTTGCTGTTGGAAGCGCTACAAACCCATCGGGCGTGGTAACTTTAAAAAATCTAACTGATACAGTTACTTATGCTCAGATTAATGCTGGTGTAGGTCGTTCTCAAGCAGCTATTTATACGGTTCCAGCGGGATACACTTTTTATTTAAGTCGCGTAGATGGTTATACATCCTTTAATGGAAATAATGCCAGTTATGCTACTTATAGAAATCAAAGCATTTCTTCCTCTGGAGTTGTTACATTAACTCAACAGTCTCCGTTTACTCAGTTTTATCATGCTCAACGAGTAATGCCTAGACCGTTTAATGAGAAAACCGACATTCAAGTTCAATGTACAACCAGCACCGGAACAGCAGCAGTTACATTTGCTCTTGAAGGTTATTTAATCGCTAATACAGCACCAGCTATTTCATAAGGAAAAATCATGGCAGATATTCAAGATGTAACACCAGTAGTAGAAGTCCCTAATGTACCTGAGCCAGCACCAGCTCCAGAGCCAATCGTGCCTCCTGAAGTGGTCGTTGAAGTAGCCGGCGATGCTCCTAAGTCATTGGGCGAAAACATCAGCGTAGTAAAGATTTACACACCAGAATGAATACGCTAATACAAGCTCTGAAATCTCGTACCGTTTGGTATGCGATTGTTATTGCCATTTTATCGGTAATGCAAGGCTATGTATTTTTGCTGCATATCACACCATACTATCAAATGCTGGTTGGCGTAATTATTTCTATTGGCATTATCTTTTTTAGATTTATTACTAAAACGCCGTTATGACAGATAACCGAACTCGAGCCGCCGCCGCTTCTTTAGTTGCTAGCGCTACGGTTCTAGTCGGTATTGCTGTACATGAAGGTTATAGCGACACTTCTTATAAAGATACTGCTGGAGTAGCGACCATTGGCTTTGGTCAAGCAGACGGCGTTAAGCTAGGTCAGACAACAACTCCAGTACGCGCCCTCATTCAGCTTGAAGCGAGCATGAACGAACACGCTAAAGGTATGGTTCAATGTATCAAGGTTCCTATTACTCAAGGAGAATATGATGCTTATTTGGATTTTACCTATAATGTTGGGGTCCATGCTTTCTGTACTTCAACCCTTAATAAAAAGCTCAATACAATGGATTATGGCGGGGCTTGCAAAGAGTTGCTAAAGTGGACTCAAGCCGGTGGACAAGTATTGCCCGGTCTAGTTAAACGCAGACAAGAGGAATATGCAAATTGCTCGGAACGCTAAACTTAAAATTGATTGCGATTGTGATTGCAGTCCTAACGACATTCTTTGCTGGATGGACTGTAAACGGGTGGCGATACGAAAAGAGAATAGCTCAAGAGAGAATTGCTCAGGAGAAGGTCATTCAAGCGAAGGAAGCAGAACATCAAGCCGCAGCCGACAAGATAAGGAAAGACAAAAATGCTCAAATTGACGCTATCAATAATCAGTTGTTTGCTGCTCTTAGCGAGTTGCGCTCACGACCCAGTCGTAGTCAGTACAGCGCCACAGTTGGACAAGATGGAACTGGGCGCTCCCTTTCTGCCGAGGATGCAGAATTTCTTATCGGGGAAGCTGCCAGAGCAGACAAGCTCCGCGCAGCACTAGACGCTTGTTATCAACAATATGACGCGGTAGTTAAGTAATGGCAGAAGATAGTCATTACAAATCTCTTTTAAAAGCAGTCACTTGGCGTATTACAGGAAGCCTTGATACTTTTGTGCTGTCTTGGATTATCACAGGACACGCTTCTCTTGCCTTCTCTATTGCGTTTGTAGAACTGTTTACCAAGATAGCGCTCTATTGGTTACATGAGCGTATTTGGCTAAAGGTGAAACTATGAATCATTGGGTGCTTGGGGAACCGGCTGCAAGTCCGCCAGCAAATACCAATCGGTAATAAAATCTTTTAGCTGCTCAACGCTGGAGCCAGCCAAAGAAAGATTCCCGTCTTTATTTATTTTCCAGAACTTATGCACAGTCATTTCGTTATCGGTATCTCCGGTAATTATTAGAACGGTAAATTTATCTAATTTGGCAAAAGCCTTGAGAAGTATCTCTTGACCTTTGCTAACCTTTTCGTTTGGTCTTTTCCATTCTCCAATAAGAAAATAGCCCCTTCTTTCCATCACCATATCTATGTTAGAAGGAATGATTTTTCCCAACATTCCAGAAAACTCCTCAAAATTAATATGAGGAGCATTAGGATTTCTCATCATGGCGAAGGAATTAGTTGTCCTTCAAACAAATAGCTACCCATGTGTCCTAAGCTGACCCAAGGTGCAGCCCATACTTTGATGCCGTTATCTCTAGCGAGCTTACAAAAATGATAATCCTCTGAAAGCAAAGTGTTATTGATTGGCTCAATGCTAGTCGTAAAGTATTCTTTAATCTCATCTGCTTTAAGAGTACCGGCTAAGTCCAATACATTGTTGGTATAGGAAGGCACTTTATCTGCGAGCTGCTCAAAGACTTGACGCTTAATCAACATAAAGCCTGTGCCGCCATTCCATATCTCTACTGGCTCATTGACTGGTACCGTTACTGAACCTGAATAATCCACTAGATTCACTACAAAAGAGCCGGTGTAATACTTGAGGTTATCGTCAGGAACATTATTGTCCATAGCCTGTTTAACGCTGCCCCAGTTGATTTCTTTCTTAGGGTAGATACCGCAAATAATGTCTTTATCCACTTCAATCATGCGTGGCATTTGAGCAGGGTTAAAACGAATGTCTGCATCAATGAACATCAAGTGAGTTGCATTACTGGCTAGAAACCCTTTAACCAAGGCGTTACGGGCGCGAGTAATCAAAGACTCATTAAACATAAAAGAGAAGGTAACATCAACGCCAATCTCGTTTAAATGCTTTTGCATCAGCACAATGCTCTGAGTATAAAAACCAGCGCACATACCACCGTACATTGGAGTCGCAATAAATAAATGCGGTCTCGGTTTAACTTCTTCAGTCATTGCGTTCTCTCTATCTTCAGTTGTAAAAGTTGTCATAATCAATCCTTGTAAGTGGGGCTGCCCGAATACTCTGCCCCGTAAGTGTCCTAACTGTCCGCTGAGGGACTCTCATTCAGGCTTGAGGAGGTCTTATCAATGGTCTCAATCATCACTCTGATTCCACCATTCTTGACCGGCTCACCCCTTATGATTTCTAAGTGGTCAACCTGAAAATCATTGTTGAATACTCCAGCATCCTCAAGCGCATCTAAGACTGCTTTGATACGGTTATCAATATCTATCTTGCGCTTGTCTCTTGGAAACAGCACCATCGTTACTTTCAATTTACTATCTCCAAGTTTAGGAACCTTGTACTCAACAACATAATCTGCAACAGCCGCCTTGAACTCCCGCCCCGCCTTTGTAATATTCATCCTTCCTCTAAAAATAGTCCGGTAGGAATTAACGCTAGGAGGGAGCGGAAGTGTCAAAAAAAACATTAGCAGCTTATCGGTTTAAAAGGACCATCAGTATTAGTATCCCAACAGCACATACCGCCGCGTCCGTCAGGCTCACATTTGGTGGCTGCAAAACAATTTGCGCTCAACAAAACAAACAATACAATCGCAGTCAATTTTTTCATAATCATTTTCCTTAAAAGGGTACATCTCCGGCATCAGGGGTAACATCTCTTGGGTAGCTTTGTTGTCCTTCGGGCTTCCAATTATCAACGGACAATGTAATGAATGGACCGTAACCCACATCCTTGACCCATCCCGCCAGCTTAATATCTTCTCCATTAACTCTTATCTGCCCTTTCCAATCCGGCGATTTCTCGCTTGCTTTCTTTTGATTACGAGACAAAATTCCTTTGCCTTCACTTGGTATATGCGCCATGCTATTTCCTTTGTATTAAGTGGTAACGGGCAAAACTCTTTCCGTTTTGTTTAACATCTTCAGTTCTAATGTTGTGTCCAGACTTCCTTAGCACCTCAATATGAGCAGCCAATCTCATCGTTCCTATATGTTCCAAGGCTTCTAGCGGCGTCAATGGTCGAGTCTTCAACCAATGCAGCACCGCATCCCTTTGGTTCATCCCTGCGGGGACTCCATCGTAACTTCCGCTTCCGTAGTTGATTGGCTGCCATGTTCCTTTGGGCTTTCCTGTACTCCCTTAGGCGCAATAGCCGCTAACACTTGAGACTTCTGCACAGCGCTCATAACACCAAGGACAATGTAGTTCGCCTTCTTGAGCGCGTCAATCTTTGCGTGCTTCTCATCCTCTTTGATTTTTGCTGAGTCTCTGATACGGACAAATAAATCTGCGTAAGCAGCAATCCATCCTTCAATCTCTTCATGCTTTGAATAGATGGTGCCGTCCGGTAGCATGAGGGCATAAGTAGGAGCGCTAGGCTCTACATCAACCGTAATGCTTACTGGGTCTTCTCTAAGGTTTTCTATGGTAATAGGAGGAGGCGTTATGTTTACCTCTCCCCGCCCCATAAATTTTTCATTTTTTGGCGTGTCAAAGTCTTCGACTTCTTCAGGCGTATAGGTGCCAATGACACAGCCCGGATAGATAGTTCTAATACCTTCAGAGACTACTCGGGCGCGAAGCATAGCGCGTGGATACTTTTCCCATCCGCCGCCAGACTTGATTAAGCCAATCTTACGAGCTTGCTCAATCGTCCAAGAGAGTTCCAAAGAGCCGCCATTGGGGTGCGTGAAGATTCCGGTTACATTTTGGTCGGTATAAATCTTCCAATCGACTTTTCCTCCGGCGGCTTGGAACCTCGCTAGCATAGCATCAGCTTTGAGCGCGGGGCGCCCTTGGATGATATGGTAATCCCTAGCTGCGGTAGCCGGATGTAAACCTTCCGCCTGAGCCACAGCCATTAAAGCCAATACGCTATTGGTGTCCTTCATGCCAAATAGCCCTGATTTAGCAATAGCCTCAGCCATGCTCTGCATCTCTCCAAACGGTACGATATTAGACATGAATCATCTCCGATAAAGTGTAAATAGTGTCAATGACTGAACTTACAGCCATAATCCAGACTGCTATATCAATATTATTCATTTGACTAAGAACCGGCGTGAACCCGGAGCCTCCATAATGAATTGGTCGTATATGTCTGGCATAGCGGCTTTAAATAAATCCGCCTGAAAGCGCTTAGAAGCCTTGCTAGCCTTCCAAGTAGCCAACACCTTGCCATCCACTCCTAAAAGCTCTGAGCCTTCTCTCATAAAGCCCTGTAATGCCGTCAAGAGCTGCTCTTCGGACTCTTCCAGCTCTTTAATCTGCGCCTTGCAACTTTTAAGCTGGTTTACTGCTCGCTCTACTTGTGCATTGGCATAGACTGTTGAGCCGTTATCCTTGGAATAGATGAGTTTGGTCTGCTCTGTTGTCTCAGGGTCTAGCGGGGTATTGGTCTCTACTGCTCCCCAAAACCTAGCCATGTCCTTTATCAGCGCTTCCTTTTGTTCCGGCGTGATAGTGAAATCAAAAGTGCAAAACTCCTGTCCACCAAAGAGGACTGCAAGTACCACTCTATCAACTTGGTGAACGGTTGCTTCGTGGATAATTTGCGCCATATCCGCGTGAGGAATAATGTTAGCTTCCGCATCAAACTTGTTGCGGACGGCTGCGTTGTAATTCTTAGCCTCCACAAGAGTTCTGCCATCGGCGCTAATAAAATCAAAGTGAGACCGTAGCCAAGTCTCTTTAGGGTGCGTAAGAGCATAAGGGGCTTCCTTGAGTTCGAGTTTGAGTTTGTCTTGTGCTAGTCTTCCGATTACGGGTTCCATTACATGACCCATACGGACTGCCTCTACCCCGTCAAGGTTAGGGCGTTCTTTTAATCCTAGCTTCTCTAAGACCGCCTCGTTCCCTCTACCATTAGCCGCCTTCCTAGAGTCTCCAGACCACCATGCACCGTTGCGTATCTCGGGCGCGAAATCTGTTCTGTCATTAGCCATTGCGAACCTCCATCATTTTGTCTGCAAGTCTGTAACATTCAAAGGGAATTTCATTGCTATTCCCTAAATCCCCTAGAGCTAAAATGCCTTGCAATACTTGACCAGCAAAATAATCTCGTAAATCCATACCCCTATAACAATCTGCAACACTACCTCTGTTTGGAAATGCTTTCATGTTATTGCCCCTTAGCTAAGATGTTTACAAGTGCTAAGAAGTGATTGATTTGCTTACGGTAAAACTCTACATCTGCTAGCAAGTCGCTTACTTGGTCTTTAGCCATCTCAACAGCCGCATCCTGACGAGCTAATAAACCCTTCAGGCGCTCTACTTCAGCCTTGGTATAGCTTTCTTTGACCTCTTTATCCTTCAACGGAAAAGCGGGTTTTACTTTGTTTTTAATACCTACGGTTCTTGCCATGATATTTCTCCTAGTTAGGACATTATTTGCCGAATGGGATTGTAGATAAATCGTCAAGGTCGGCATCCTCAACAATCGGGGTAAACCAGTTCGCATGAATAGAGCATGAATAGTTATCGCTACGCATCACGCTAGCAAAAGAATTGCCACGATGACCCGTTACGAGGTCATATTTACGAGCTTCAGGGTGCATACAGACATGGGAGTCGTGTAGCGTTGAACAATGCAAGCAGGATACGCAAAACTTTGGTTCCGGCATATTTGAAATCATTTTTACCTCCATCTAGTTAGGACAATTAGTACGACATTACTACGATTAAAACGATTATGCAATAGATTTGCGTAATTTTTTTCTAGCCTCTATCTCGCGTTGCAAGATATACCAAAAATCAGACTTGATTGGCATTTAATTGCTCCCTCATAGCCTTTAATTCAGCCTCTAGCATCTCTATCTCAGCTTGTTGCTGGCGTAGCATGGTGGCTGTCTGCATAAATCTTTCGCCAGAAAAACCATTAGCCCTAGCTTCAGAGGCTTTATCTCCTTGAAATTCAATCAGTTCATTTACGTTCAGAGAAGTCCACTTAGGGTTTACTCTTTTCCATATATGTTCATATGTGTAGCCTAGCGCAAGAGCTTCTGCCTCGGTAAATGCGAGCCTGTTTCCATCTTTGTCGTGAAATATAATCATTTCTCTTGTGCCTTTAACATTGGTTCAATTGTTACTGTTTCCCATTTAACTTCCCCAGTCTTAGGGTTTTTCCACCCATGCTTTGTGTAGATTGCTGGATAAATACAAGACGGATGCCAATCAAATCTAGTTTCTTGCACCGCCACAACTTCTAAGT
>Ga0208875_1000126_pt1 | contig 34565 bp, 42 predicted proteins | sample CryBogCBH25Aug08_FD_184612 | JGI IMG/M metagenome (GOLD analysis project Ga0208875, IMG submission 184612) | Freshwater microbial communities from Crystal Bog, Wisconsin, USA - CBH25Aug08 (SPAdes) (version 2) | ecosystem: Environmental > Aquatic > Freshwater > Lake | place: Crystal Bog...
ATCTTTTGCTGATGCAATATTTGCGGAAAGAGAATTAATTGTTAATGCTGTAAATAAAGTTGGGGAAGAAGAAATAAAAGCTGCTGAAACAATAGGAGAAGAAGTTGGATCCGTTGCAGCAGAATCTCAAATTACTGCTATGCAAATTAAAATTAATCAAATGATCCCTTCTTTGGTAAAAACAACATCAAGCAAACTTACAGCAGAAAGTAGTATGTTTGCACTTCCTGGATTTGAAGCTGGTCAAGTTTATCAATCAAGTATGCAAAAACAAATTGAATCAATGTTCCCAGCCATGATGCAAAGTGAAGCAGAAATTTTAACAGCAGAAAGCAGCATGTTTGCAATACCTGGAGAAGCAGCAGGAGATTCTTGGCTTTCAGCATTCATGACAAGAGTCAAAGGTGCTGGATCTGCAATAGGTTCTACTGTTTCAAAAGTAGGAGGTATGGGCAAGGGTGGAGCAATGGGTATCGCATTAGGCGGTACCATACTTGGACAGACACTTGCTGGAAATAAAAATAGTGCAGTAAGCACTGCTGGCACAGCAGTAACAGCTGGTGCAAATGCTGCAATGATAGCTTCATTCTTACCAGAAGCTGGAACACCGTTGCTTGGTGGGGCACTAGCTATGCCAGGTATCGGTGTAATTGTAGGAGGTGTAATTGCTGCGACTGTAGCAATTAAAACACTAAGCAAGATGATGGCTGATGCCAAGGCACATAATGATGCTATAGCAGCTTCATTTAAGGCAAGTGGTGATGCAATATCTGTTTACGGCGGAACCATGAGAAACACCACTCAGGCCGTTTATAGTTTTAATATGGGTACAGCAGAAACCCAAAAAGCATTAAGTCAAACAGCACAAGATGTTGAAAATATAACTAAGCTTAAGCCTACAGATGCGTTACGACAAATTGGAGATTTGTTAAAGGGCGGAACTACAGCAAGTGGAATTATAGGAACAGTAGAACAATTTGCTGCAGCACAAGTTGCCAATGGAATGGATCCAAAGGGTGTAAGCCAAATGGTAACTGATTTACTTACCTATGCTGGCAAAACACAATATCTAAGTGCTGCACTTAAAGAAGTTACTGGCAATACAAAAGATCTTTCAACCGCCACAGATACATGGCTGCATAAGTTAGTAACAGCAAATGGCTTTATGCCAATAATGACTACTGATTATAGTCAACTTAATACACAACAAAAAGCACTTTCTGATGCAATGTTAAGTATTTCAAATACACTTGCAAATAGTCAAACACCAATGTCAACAGTTACAGATTTGTTAAAATCTATGGGTACCGCAGCAGCAAACTCTAAAGATGCTGTAGTTGCTTTGCAAGCAGCTTTAATTAATGTTGGTCAAGCAGGTGCTGCAAGTAATGTAGGTACTTGGTTTGGACAAGGCATGACAATGGCAGATATTCAAATGATGCTAATGCTTGGAACAAAAGGATCTCAATATACTGCAGGCTTGCAAGATTCAAATAAGCAACAGCTTATGGCAAGTTTAAAAAATGATGTTACAAAATATTATACAGACCAAGCACAACAATCTGTTGATGCAGCAAAAGCTGGTCTTGCATCTGCTCAAAGCAATCTTACAAAAGCACAAGCTTCTGCTGCTTTACAAGCAAGTACAACTTCAGGATTAACAAATGCACAAAAGAAGCAATTGCTTCAAGATAATGCAAGAGTAAAAGCTTTGGATGCACAACTTGCAACAATGAAATTACAAACTCAAGAACTTAAAGCACAGCAGCAATACAATCTTTCTCAAGCAGACCTTGATAACCAAATTAGATTAGCACAAGCTTCTGGAGACTTTTTGCAAGCTAATTTGTTAAGACAACAAAAAAATGCAAATACAACAGATTTTAATACAACTAATCAACAACAAGACCTTCAAAATCAAAAAGATGCATTGTCTCAAGAGATTGCTGGATTAAATCAAATTGTTGCAGATTTTAAAACAAAAACACAAACAGCAGATAATTTGCAAACATACAAAGATGCAATTACATTGGCTGGTAAAGGTGTTGCAGATGCTTTAAAGAATCAAAAGAATTTGCCATCAACACTTGCAGATATATTTAAGAATCTTGGAATATCAGATACCAATCCATTGGCAGTAAAAGTTGTTGCTGACACTACAGCTGGACCAAATGGTAAAGGTCGTCAATATGGTGCAAATGCTTTTGGCACACCGCCAACTGGAGCAAAAGCTGGTCAAACATGGACTGATCCAGTAAGTCATTTGAAATTTACATTTAATCCAGGAATACCTGGCAAGGGTGGTCCTTTCTGGACAGCACCAGATGGAACCAGATTGGATGTTCCTAATAAAGCACGTGGCGGATTTATATCTGGACCAGGAACTTGGACATCTGATTCAATTCCAGCAATGTTGTCAAATGGTGAATTTGTAACTAATGCTGCTTCTGTCGCTAAGTATGGAACATCATTTATGAATTCAATTAACAATGGAACATTTAATCCTAAGTTCCCAACAGTTGGTGCACCAAATGTTCCAACAGCAGGGGGTGCGGGAATTGGCGGAGCAGTGTATAATATAACTGTGAATGCTCAAACAAGTGCCAATACAGATGAAATAGTCAAGGCAGTTACAGATAGCATCAAGCGTATGGATAGTATGACATCAACCAACAGGAGAATCAGAGTATAATGAGTAATTATTCTAATACAGGCGTATTCTCAATACCTATTGGTGTACAAGTATCTATAGATTATGATCCAATTGCTCAGACGGGAACTTGGTATAAGCTTTCCGACCATAACCGCCAGCCTATTGGCGTATCTTATGAATTAGTTGAACAAGCAGACAGAATGGCAAATGGAACACTTCGCAAGTACGTCATCGCTAGAAAGTTTAAGATCACCACAGATTGGAGAGATTTTCCAACCCTTGACACCAACTTGGTTGACTATGACTTTTCTAATCCAACAAATACAGCCCACGCTGCAGCATGGATTAAAGCTTTTTATGAGATCAATGCGTTTCAACCAGTTTATGTAAAGCTTATGTATGCTCAGGAACCATCAAGTTTAAGTTCTATCCCAGCCATACCATCAAGTGCTTATACAGATTCAATAAATACAACAGGCCAGATATATCACTCATATATGACAACGTTCACATATGACGTAACAAAAAGAAGGCAGGGTTACGATTACGTAAATCTTAAAATAGAATTTACGGAGATTTAAATGCTCGGTACACAATCAGTACAAAGTTATTTTCAGAACAATACAGCACAAACCCTACCTTTGGTATCTGCTGAATGGAATTATAATTTAATTTATAATACATTTGCTACATTTAGCGGTAATGGTCAAGCTATAACTCCAACAATAACAGATACAGCCGTATGGGTTAAATACGGAAGCAATTTATCTTTGGTGCCAGGGCAAGATGGTTATAGCTCTCCTGCCTTTACAGACCTATCATCTTTGGGAATGTATGTTTCTGTAACGGATCCAAACTATACAACAAATAGATCAAATTTTGAAGGTAAGGCAAGCTTTAATGTAATAGCCCCTTCTAAAATTGCGGGTTGCTATAAGATAGTTTTTTACGCAAGATCTACAAGCTCAGACATAATTAATCTTTCAACCAATGCTTCAAATTCAAATGGAAGTTTAAATTCAACAACATTTACAATTCTTGACAACTTTAGTTGGCAAAAAGTAACATTAGTAGCAGGAGTAAAACCAACAGATCCTGCCTATCAAGATATTAATTTAACTTTTGATTTTACAAATACAACTTTAAGTTCTGTGGGAACTTGGGGTATAGAGATATCTCAATTAAGAGTATATCAAATAACTTATTTTGATTATTGCTATGGCAACATGTGGCCTACAGACAGTGTGTTCACCTACTTTAGACCAGGCGAAAGTTATGTAACATCAGGAAACTCATCTATACCAGAAGTTACCAGAACTATATCCAGTGTCCCGTCGCAATGGACCAACGCAGCTCCATGTAGCCCGATTGTTTATTCTCCAAGAACTTTATTTTCTGCTAATTCAAACCCAGCATATAAAAACGGAATACTTTCTCCTATGTCAAAGTACAAGTATTTTGTTTCAGAAGTCCCCTCTGGATCAACATCAATTGGCGGGGTTTATGATCAACTCTTGTCAGTTAACAAGATAGTTATTAAATTTAATATAAGTCAATCAATACCAGATAACGTATTAGTTTCTTTATATAACCCATCATCAAAAATTGCAGTATCTACAGTTACAATACATTCATCTGACATCAAGTCTTCAGGCATATGCGTACTTTACTGGAATGGCACTGCATGGACAACAAATAAATGGACATGGGCACCAGACTCATCATCTCAAATGCCAATAATAAATTCGTCTGGCCAGATATCAAAATCTCAGACTATTAATCAAATTGTTATTACACAGTTGTCGTCAACTGTTATTTCAAATTATAAAACAAGCTCGTATAACGTATCTAGTTCTTCAAGTGTTCAATCTGAATTTTCAAGATTACAGGTTATTGAAATATCCCCTAGACTTGAACTTGACCTATCATCATTTGTTGTTGAGCAGGATATTCAAAAAACATTAGATGCAAAGAATACGCCATTGCCAATCTCATCTATGTCTGCTAATTCAGCAACGGTACACCTAAGTAATATTCCTATATCTGGACCAAATAATACTCCGTATTCAATTTTTTCAACAAATGCTAATGATACTTATACAACTCCGCTAAAAAACTTGATTGTTAAAAATGTAAAGTTTTATATTAATCACTATATTCCAATATCAAGTGTAGATTCGCAAGCAAACAGAATTATTCCAGGCGGGGTATTTTATACGGACACTTGGGATAACACAGATCTTAAAGTAGCAAAAGCTAATTGTCTAGATGTAGTTAAGTTCTTACAAACAATATCAGTAAATGACTATGTTGCATATGAACAAAACTTGGTAGACATATTCTCAAATCTTATGGATTCCTCTGGCTTTACAGATTACAATCGTGACGAACTTGTATCAGTTTTAACAGACAATAATCAATATCTAACTGCAGGATATTTCTTTGCAGATTCTGCTAATAAAACAATATACGATGTTCTACATGAAGCTTTTATGGCTTATCAGATAGGATCGTATGTTGATGAGTTCGGAGTACTTAGGTTTATTAATCTAAATAAAATTTTAACTACAAATCAAGCTTCTACTTCAATTGCAGATAATAGTATTGTGGTTGATACTTATAATGAAAATATTAAAACAAAAACTGGTAAAGTAAGAATGCTTTACCGTGCACCGCAAAGAAAGATGTCTGTCACTCCAATTACCGTACAAAATGACAACACAACAATACTTAGCCAAGCACCAGATATTATTTGGAAGCAAGATACAGAAGACCTTGTTCCATTTAACTATTTGCTTGAACCAATTACAACATTTTCTCAAAACTATTATCGGGTTGATCCAAATAGTTTAAATGAACTTTTTTATACAACAACAACCGATCACGATAACTATGCGATTATTGAAGGCGAAATAATATCAACAGGCGATAAAGAATGGACGTTAACAGATAAGAATACCAATATTTCAAGAACTGTATCTGTATCTAATCAAAATGATTTAACAAATGAAGTTGCCAGCTTTTCTAATTATTATTCATCAACAAGTATAGCAAAGACGCCAACTGGTAGATTTGTTAATGTTAAAAGAGGTTTGTTTGGAACTAAGGCATCTACACATACACCGATGACTGGCAATTTTTCTTCAAGATTCCAAGGTTATACATATACATCAAACGGCGGGACAATGAATTATGCACAATCATTTACTATCAATGGCAACGGATTAATTCAATGCCCAGTATTATCTCCATTCCAAATAGCTATAGCTTTTCCAAACTTTGATTTAGATCAAGGTTATTCAACTTATTCAACAAAGTTTAGATTCCCATCAAAAATTGTTGGTTCCAAAATGATAGCTGGATTACAAGTTGGAGTTTCTGCATCTTTAAATAACACAGGAGCTTTATTTGCAGAAATTGAGGTAAGTTCTGACAAGCCAAATAAATATTTGTTGAGATATGGAACTTTGGGAACATCATCTCCAACCAAAGACATCACTGGAATTATTAATTCTGATATGTTAAACCAATCAACAACTCCAATATTTGCTACAAAAGAAGCGGGCATGATAAGGCTTAAAATAACACGTGCAGATATTTTACAGTCTGATGGAGTTACTGTTTTAAGTCAAGTAGCAATTTATGTTAATAACCATAGAATCTTAACTGGTTTGCCAGTCAGTTTACTAGGTCAAGCAGGAACAAAATTTGGATTCTACGCACTTGGAGACGGAACAGCTTCTTCATCTGTTGAATTTGCAGAACTATATGCTTGTGAAAGAGCACTTGATGAACAAGTTAATTATCATTTCCAATCATTTGCATATCTTGATAATTTAATTGCTGATAAAAGATCTGTTGAAAAATTCTATATGGCTCAAGCACAACCACAGATTATCGGCCTTAATATATATGATGTTCAACTAAGTGCCACTCCTTCATCTGGGGCGGAACCGCTAAAGATTATGTACAATCTTTATTATCAAGATCAGTCAGCAGCTGGATCCCCAACAAACTATATTACTGTAAATGAAAATGCTTTGTCTTATTCAACCATAGCAAGTTCAGGATTCCGAGCAAAGTTTGCCATTGCCAATAATTCACCATATGCTGTATGGACTAAAACTGGCACAGAATATAAACAAGCCGTATCAGCACAGTTTGCTTTGTTTTCAAGAAATATGATAGTTCTTACAGATCAACAAACTCTTGAAAAAGTTCTTAATCCTCAAAATGTAAATGAAGTTGTAGAATTACAATCGGACTGGGTTCAGTCTAAAAAGTCTGCAGATTCAATACTTAAGGTGCTTGCAAATGCAACAGATTCTTTCAGTAAAGATATAACATTGTCTATATTTGGTAACCCATTAATTCAGGTTGGCGATATTATATCTCTTACATATGGAATTAAAAATATTAAAAACTTAAACTTCTTTGTACAAGGAGTTACGCAAACATTTAAAAATGGTTTGCAAACACAGCTTACACTCAACCAAATAACTTATAGTGGATCTGGTTCTAGTTCAAAGAAATCAAATTTCCCAAATGCACAGACTATAGCAAATTCTTCAGGTCAGGTTTCAATTAATCCTTCATACGGATCAACTACTGGAGGAGATATAATAACTGTTTCTGTAAATTCTTTACCAGCATCTACACCGTTTACATCTACTAATTTGCCTACTGTAAACTTTGGCAATCAAGGTGGTTATAATGTTACATATTTAAATAAAAATACTGTTACTGTTGCAACTCCCCCACATGCTGCTTCATCTGTTCCAGTTACGGTTTCATTTAATGGATTTACTTATAACACTGCACAGTACTATGCTTTTACATACAAAACTGTTCCGCCAACCGTAGGTGCTATAACGGATCTAGCTGTTTATTCTGATGTTTATAATCCTACAACTAAAAAGTATGATGTGGCATTGTCGTGGACTCAACCATTAAATAGTAATGCTTATGATTATTCAATAAGCATGCAGTCTAATGTGCAGTCAGATAATAGAAGCGGAAATAATTTAACATATCCATTTGAAGGCGTAACTGGACTTCCTTACAATATATCATTTGACGATGCAACTTCAACACCAACTCTGGGCGGTGGATTAAAGGGCGGTCAAATATATAGCTTCACAATAACCCCAAAAAATATAACGGGCGGTACAGTAAACTCAGTTGGACAGTCTATGACAATATCAATTAAGATTGGAACAGATGTAACCCAATCTACTGTTCCAGTAACCGTAGTGTCTCCAGTAGTAGGTGAAATAGATGTATCTGGGTTCCAAATAACTGGAGCAGGATCTTATAGCGTTGTTTTGTTAAATCATGATACACAAACGGTTATATCAACAAGAAATCTTGAAGGATATACAACAAATCACTTTACTGGTTTAAGTTCAAGTTTAACTTACGATGTTAAAGTTTACGTATACTCTGGAACTTATCAAAGCGGACAACTTTTAGGTACTGGCAGTGCAGTAGGTATTAAAGCTGATGGATCTAATATCCCTTCAACAAATACTCACGGAGGTCCACCAGCAGTACCAACACTTTCATCTGGATACGGAAATGTTGTGCCTCATACATATAATTCGGACGGTACTGTTAAATTTAATCTTGCAATTACTCCAGACACTACAAACAATCCGCCACTTGCATATAATGTTAAGGTATCTCCAAATCAATATGGAAATTCATTTATAACTTATCCAGCAATAGCTGTATCAAGTCTTTCAACAGATAATTCTGGCAACCTTTTGTACACAATACCAGATTCTTTTCCAACAAAAGTTTTATATCAAATAACTATATCTGCAACAAATAATAATGGAACAAGTGCACAGTCTGACCCGCCGTATACAACTGGAACCGTACCAGCCGTAAGTACGACTGGAAATATAGTTGTAACAAATATTCAAGCATCAGGCAATTTAAATGTAACTTGGACTGGAGATACAAGTTTTACAAATTATGTAGTTACTTACAGTGCAGGAACAAATATTATTCAATACGCAATAAATCAAAGAAATGGATTTGCACCATTAATTAATGGTTCTTATTTGGCGGGACTTTCTTCTGATGGAGTAAGTTTTAGTGATTCTGAAGTTGCACAAAATGTATTTAAAGCTGGAGATTCTGTTAATATTTCGGTACAGCCATACAGCATTATTAATGGAGTGTCTACTGCAGCACAAAACACTTCAATTAATTATACAATACCAGCTCAAACATCAAGCGGTGGAGGAGGAACAACATACAATATTCCAATTCCAACTTTCAGTCTTCCAATTGCACAAAATTTTCATGAATATCCCGATGGAACTGTGCATCACGAATCTGGCGGATCCTGGTATTGGTATGATGCAACGCCAACACCAGATTACACATCGTATTCTTGGGCGTGGGAATTTTATGCGGGTAAAACATCTGCAAGTGGAAGCCCAACAAGTAGTGGAAATCTTTCTACACCAAATGGCGGATCGGGACTTTATTTTATAGTTCAAACATCAACTACTGGTAAGGTATATCTAAGAATAAGACAGGTTGTTTTGGGCAAAGATGGCAACACTTATTATGGCTCGTGGTATGGCCAAGCAGCCACATTTACCTAAAATACGCTTAGAATGATATAATTGTCATAGTTTAGGAGAATAATGGTAGACGTAACAGATAATAATAAATACATATATCCATTAACCCCGCAATCAAGGGGTAAATTTGTTATTGCTGATACAGATCCAAACAACACCCCGCTCGGCAGAGCAAAGCTTGAAGCCCTTTATGGGGCGGGAAACGTTGTGGTTGTACCACATAAAGAATTCCTAAGTTATGTAGGCACAGACCTAGATCTAATATCTTTATATAGTTCAGAAAACTTTAATCCATTATCAGTATCAACTACAAATACTCCAAGTGTTCAGACTCCATCAATAGTTGGTGGCAATATAACCCTGACACCTCCAACAAACCTGTCCCTAGGCCAATATCAATTGGTGGCTGGAACTGCTGGAACAAATACAATATCAATCCCAGTTTTATTTAACACTGTGGCGGGAGCAGATGGTTATGAAATTACTTACTCAACAGTAACTACATCATCCACAGGTGCAGTTACTAATGTTGTAACAACTGCTTCAACAGCTGGCAATATTGTGGTATCATGGAATGCGATTTCAAATGCAACCAATTATGTATTTACTGCTACTAATATAGCAAATAACCAATTTTCAAATGCTTTGGTAACGCCATCATCGGGAGCAACTACTGTGACAGAATCAATGACTGTCCCAACTGGAGTATATCAAGTTACAATCACTCCTTATAATGCACAAGGTTTGGCAGGAACGTCATATATTACAGGAAATATTTCGGTATAGGGAGAATAATGTTAAAGGGAACTTACGTATTTAAACAAGATGGACAAGAAATAGGAAGATCTGAAAATGTCATTACTACTAATGGCAAGACTGCAATACTGCAATATTTAAGCGGATCTTTATCTGAATGGGCATCATCAATAGCTGTAGGTGCAATGCCTTCTGCAATAGCTCCCGCAAATACAGCACCAGCAGTTTCAGATTTAGCCCTTGCATATGAAGTTGCCAGAAGTGCTGTAACCTTAAAGTCTTTTCAAATAGCAAGTCCTAATCTATTAATAGTAAAAGGAACCCTGGACTCATCTCTTTCTGCTAATATATATGAGGTCGGAGTATTTCCAATAAGTACTACAAATGTATTTGGAAACAGGGATACATTAATCCTAACTGATTTTTCAACACCAAATGATTGGACGGTAGCAAGCGGAAGTATTACAACGAATGCTTATGCTGCACAAAGCACAATATCTCCAAGAGTAGGTTTGTATAGTTTAAATATGGCTGCAAATACTACTATAACAAATAGTAACTTTTTCTTAAACCTATCTTCTTATACACAACTTGATAGTTTAAATATACTAGCTAATGTTGGGTCAGGAAGTTCTGGAACATTGACTGCAACACTTACAGATGTAAATGGAGCAACAGTTTCCACAACCTACAGCTTTAGCGGAACTGGTTATCAAATATTGTCTGCAAGCTTCCCATCAACCATATCTTCTTTATCTACAGTTAAATCAATATCATTAAGTACATCTGGCAGTTCATCAGCAATTACTGTAGACGCAATAAAAGTTTCAGTATTGGGTGAGATTACAAATACGACGGGAATTGTAAGTAGATCTATTCTAACAACACCTATTGCAAAAACATACGGTATACCGTTAGACATAGAATATTACTTGCAATTAAGTTAGGATAACAAATGGCAACTAATGCACAATGGACACCTGCATCAACTACCCAAACATCGTTAACTCAAACAGGGTTAACTCCAGGTACCTCCTATGTGCTTTTAGTTAGAGCTTATAAAAATAATGCGGATGGAACTAGAACCTATTCAGATTATGCTTCAATCCCATTTAAAGCTTCAGATGTAGCCCCAAGCGGATTAAATGCCCTTACAGTAAATAATGGAACAGATATACTTTTGAATGGTGGTTCAATATTTGCACAAAATACAAACAACCCATTCCCAACAAATCTGGGCAAGTTTAATGTAGTTACAGGTACAACAACTGGCACAGGCGTAGTAATGAATAATACTGGTATTGCTGCTTTTAAACAGGGCACAAGAGAGTTTTATTTAAATGCAGCAACAGGAGATGCGTATTTTGCAGGAACAATTACTTCTCCAGCAATTCAAAGCACAAACTATTCACCATCAACATTGACTGATGGTTCTGCATACTCAACAGCTGGAACATATATTAATTTAAATAATGGTTCAATTACCTCTCAAAACTTTAGAATTGATTCCTCTGGTAATGCTTTCTTTAAAGGAGATGTTTCTGCTGCAACAATTAATGGACAATCTACAGTTTCTTATATAAACTCAACTGCAACTACTGTTGCACAAACTGCTGCAAATGGTAAAAATAAAATTTATTATAGTACAGGTACAACACTAACTACAAGCTATGCACCAAATGGAGTACAATATACAGTTACTACTGCTTCAGGAAGCAGTTCTCAATCCTCTACATTTCCTTCATCAATACCAGTTGGAGGAGTTACTTCTGGGGTTACTTTAGGATTAGCTGGAGATACTTGGTTTTCATATAATAGTGCACATATTGTTATTGCACAATATATATGCAATGGCGGTACCTCTTGGACACAAGTCCAAGTTAGTGGATTAACCATAGCAAATATTGATGCTGGAGCCATCACTGGTGGCACAATTAGTGCTTCAATTTCAATGACTTCTCCATATATTTCTGGTGGAACAATTAGTGGTGCAGTAATACAAACTCCAGGATATTTGCAAGCAGGCAAGTACGGTTTAGCAATGACCAACACTGGATCAGATTCATTGTTTTTTAGTTATGGAACAACTCAAGTAGCATCAATATCTGCATTCAGTACAAGTGGAATTTCAATTCAAAATTTAAGTAATGGTGGCACAAATAGCTCTTTGATAGTTGGACCAAGTCCTTCAAATGACTATTTTTCTGTTGTAAGCGTAATTAATGGAAATCCTTCATATGGTGGATCATCGGGTCACTTAAGAAATATTTGGGCATCTCCACTATCATTAAATGCTTCTCCAACAGGAGGATCTTCTGGAGATATTTGGGTGGGTTGGTAAATGCCTGCTAACATAAATGCTGGTGGAACATGGCAAAAAATATCTAAAATTTGGGCAAACGCTGGTGGAACTTGGCAGCAAATTCAAAAAGGTTGGGTAAATGCTGGTGGAACCTGGGAATTATTTTATTCGGGTAGTGGTTTACAACCACCTGCTTCAATTTATGCATATCCTTTAGGTGGCAATGAAGTAGAGGTTACTTGGGGCAATGCCACTGCAGATTCTGGTTATACATTAACATATGATCTTTATAGAAATACAACGGGGTCCACTCCCTCCTCTGGATCAACACCTTTTTCATCTGGAATTTCTTATACTTCTTATGTTGATACAAATGTAACTGTAGGATTAACTTATTATTATTGGGTAAGATCAGTAGAAACAAGTGGTTCAACGATAAATAAATCTATTTGGGTTGGCCCAGCATCTGCAACAGTTATTTCAGAATCTTCATTATCATTTTCATCAATTACATTTTCTAATTATACCAGCATTGGATACACAGCTTCTTGGACATATACAAATCCAACCAGTTCAAATTTTTCTTATGTTGCTTTTGATAATGCAAGCTCTTACACTACTGCAAGCAACCCGCTAGGCTCTTTTACCGCAAATGCAAATTCCTCTGGAGTTGCAGCAAGCATAACTGTATCATCATTGCCAACATCATGGTCATCAGATACTCTTTATTTACAATCTTCTGATGGAACTGTAACTCAAACAGGACAAGCAGTAAATCCAAATCCAAATGGTTATGCTGCCTATGTTGATTGTACTGGAACAAGCGGAAATTATTTTGGTACATATGGAACTCCACCAAATCCTCCTACAACAGGTCACAGCTATAAAGTAGGAACAGTGCCCAGTACTGGTTTAAGTTCAAATGAAATTATTAGTTATTTGGGTGTACCAGCTGCTTGTTCAGGATTTCCAACGCCAACCCCAACATCAACGTCTACTTCAACTCCTACATCTACCACAACGCCTACACCAACTTCAACGCCTGCACCATGTCCACCGTCAACTGGCGGTCCATATACAGCAACAAGAGCAACTGATGCCACTTGTGCAGATTTAGGTTTAATTTATGTTTGTACATCATATAATCAAATTATTCAATATTGCTTATCAGCAACTCCAACTCCTACATCAACATCTACTACAACACCAACGCCTACATCTACTACAACACCAACGCCTACATCTACTACAACACCAACGCCTACATCTACTACAACATCTACATCAACACCAGCACCAACTTTACCAGCTTGCCCAGGACAGGTAACAAATCCAACAAGCTATACATGTGCAGATTTAGGATTGCCTTATCTTGGAAATTATACACAATACAATATCCCTTATACATGGCAATGTTGTGGATCAGCAACACCAGCTCCAACTTCAACAAGTACTTCAACTTCAACAAGTACTTCAACTTCAACGCCAGCTCCAACTTCAACAAGTACTTCAACTTCAACAAGTACTTCAACTTCAACGCCAGCTCCAACTTCAACCTGTTCGCCAAACCAAGGTCAATCTTGTGGTCATTATGGCAATGGATTTTACAACTGTGCGGGACTTTGTGCTGGAGACCATTGCTGCTAATTATTGACATCATTTACTTACAATGATATAATAAATAAAAAAGGAGTAATTTTGAAAAAGTATTATAATTTAATTATAGATAAAGAGATTATCCCCTTTGATTATGTTGAGATAGATCCAATTACGCAAATTCCATCTGATGAAGTATCTGCTATGTATGAAGTTATGTTTAATTCATCTAATAAATTTATTGATATTTCTTCTTTGCCGTATGATCCAATTGTTGGCAGTGAATGGGATGGAACAAATTTTTATGATATTGGGGGAGTGATTTCAATAGATTATAATAAAACTAATTTAACAAGAATAGCTTTTCTAAAAGATTCAACTTATTTAGGAAGAATAATGTATAATCAAACTGATAAGGCAAAGATGTTGATTGCAGCATTGTTAAGCCAACCCAAAATAGTATTAGATAGGATAGAGTAATGTCTGAAGAAAAAACACCTTGGCAGTTATGGAAAGAACAAAATGCAGGAATAGATCCAAAAATCTTACATAAAGAAAATAATAAAAAAGATGTAAAGCCATGGGATATTTTAAACCCTAATACACAATGGGATTCTGAAGAAGGCGAAAAAAGATATGAAATATGTAAGGTTTGCCCAGAATTAATTAAATTAACAAAGCAATGTAAAAAATGTGGTTGTTTTATGAATGTAAAAACAAAAATGAAAGAAGCAACTTGTCCAATAGGAAAATGGTAATTAGATGTTTGAATTTGAAGAACTTGCCACGGGTATTGTAAGTTATACCAATGTAATTGAAAATCCAGAAGATTTTATTAATGATCTTGAAGGATTGGTATTAATAAATAATTTAGCTTGGGCGGATGCTGGTCAACAAACTGGTTATGAAAATGGTGTGGTTAAAAGCATAAGAGATTGCAAAACAATATCTTTGCCTCCTATTGATAATAATCAACCATTAAGAGAAACTACCCCTTATGCACAAGTAATGGTTCATGATTTTTTAAATGAATCTTTGTATCCCGCAATTAATCATTATAAAAATTTATATGCAGCATCCCAATGGGCTGATTCAGAAGGATGGCAAATATTAAAATATGGTAAAAATAATCATTTTATTAATCATTATGATGATGCAAAATCTTATCCACGCACAGTATCTATGAGTTTTTATCTAAATGAAGATTATGAGGGCGGGGAAATAGAATTTGGTAGATTTAATTTAAAAATTAAACCAAAAGCAAATCAAATGATTATGTTCCCATCAAATTATATTTATAACCACACGGTTCACCCAGTTATATCTGGCACTAGGTATGCAGTAGTGGCATGGTGGAATTAATTAAATGTCTCAAATAAAACTAGTGCAGCTAGATCCAAATGGTTTATGTAATTCTGGCTGTTGGTTTTGTCCAGTAGCATACTCTCCTAATCCAGAAATTGGTAAAAAGAATATGCCTTTAGATACATTAATAGATATTTTAATACAAATAAAAAATGGAATTGGTGACTTTGTTGCTTCGGATTTTACATTTGTTTATACCGCCCATTATAATGAAGTACTTTTGTATAAAGATTTTGAGGGAATGTTAAAAGTAATGCGTGATTTACAATTTAGAACGATGGTTTTAACAAATGGTATTCCGCTTACTCCAGAAAAAACAGATTTAATAAATAATTATAAAGATGTTGTTGATTTAATTAATTTCAATGTACCTTCAGCTGACGCAGACACTTGGGCAAAAATGACTAATCGTAATCCAAGAATACATGATAAAATAATTAATAATATTTCTTATGCCACACAAGTTTTGCCTTCTCAGATGTTGTCCATACAAATAAATGGAATTAACGAAAGTTCTTTGCCAGAAAATGGTGGTTGGATGCAACCACTTGAAAATGCACCAAAGCTAAATTTATCAAATACCGACGGAGACTTAGCAACAGCATTTAATGATTTTAAAAGAATATTTCCAAATATAAATGTTTTTACAAATTCTGGACTGGTAGATCGTGCTGGTAATCTAGATGAAAATAGAGTAATGACTAATATGCCAGCTATTGAAAGATACAATAAAAAAGGAAGCAAAGTTATAGGATGTAGCAATATGGGAGATAGAACTCAAACTTGGCTACATGTTAACGCAAATGGTGATGTATTTATTTGTTGTAATGATTATAATTTTGAAACTGTTTTTGGTAATGTAAATCAATCTTCTATTAAAGAGATATGGGAAAGCGATTTAAGGCAAAAAACAATTAAGCATTCATTTGAAAATTTGTGTACAACTTGCTCCCATGCAATATGGGGAGATTGATGAAAAGCATATTTGTTCAAATAAGCTCATATCATGATTTAGAATTAAGTAAAACAATCATGAATGCTATTGAAAAATCTTCAGGAATAAATCAAATAAATTTTGGGGTACATTCAATTTATTATGAAAATAATAATATAGAAATACCAGATTTGCCAAATGTTAAATATGTTATTAGTAAAGCACCAGACAATATAGGTATGGGCCGTGGAAGAGCTATAGCACATCAATTTTATGCTGGTGAAGATTACTATCTTCAAATTGATTCGCATAGCAGATTTGATAATAATTGGGATTCATATTTAATTAATTTAATTGAATACTATAAATCAGAGGGAATTGATAAACCTTTAATAACAAACTATCCTAAACTTTATTGGTATGAAAATGATAAAGAAAAAATTAGAGAAATTGAAGATGTTGTAACACAGTTTTATTGGAAAGATCCAGAAGGCTTTAAAAATCATAGGATGCTTACCCAAGGAACTTATACTCCAAAAGAAAAAAACTATCATACAATAACGGTATCTGGCGGTTCAATTTTTGTTGAAGGTGAATTTTTAAAACCAAATGAACTTATATATGCTAATGGTGAAGAAGTTTTTATTGCTGCAAGAGCTTTTACTAGTGGGTATTATTTAATGGCTCCAACAAAACAGTTTATGTATCATTTATATTGGGAAGCTGATAAAGACAACAAAAGAAGAATTGTTTGGCATGATTTCTCAGAATTGTGTGCTTCCTTAAATGAAATTTCTAGAAATGAAATTTTTAATGTTTTATCAAATGGTTTAAAAGGAGAAGGTAGGCTGGGGGAAGAAAGAACTATTGAACAGTATGGCGAATACTGCGGGCTAGACTTTAAAAACGGATTGATATTAGATAATGGTGAAGATGTTATACGAAGATAAAATATTAGTAACTGGAGGATCTGGCTATATAGGGCAAGCCACAATGTCTCTTATACCTAAAGCAATAAACGCTGATTTAAGAGATAATGGTTATCCAGTCAATCTTTTAAATTATAACGATCTGTATTTTTACATGATGTCAAAAGAAATAAAAGCTGTTCTACACTTAGCTGCCTTTAAAAGCATAAATGATTCTTTAATTAATCCTGTAAAATATTATTATAACAATATGGTATCAAGCTTAAATATTTTAAAAGTTTGTAAAGAATTAAATATTCCAATTGTTTTTGCTTCAAGTGCTGCAATATATAACAATAGCAATCCATATTCAAAAACAAAAATGTTTTTTGAAGAAATAATTAAAGATTCTTTTGTTGACTATATAATTTTAAGATACTTTAATGTAGGTGGACTTATTAAAAATCCAAATGAATATCAGAAAGAAAATGTTTTTGATATAATTAGAGATTGTTTAAATTTAGATAAACATTTTACTTTAAATAAATATACATCTCCAAGAGATTATTCTCATGTTATGGACATTGCTGAAATTAATGTTGAAGCTTTAAAAATGGTTATGGGCGGGATTAAAAATAAAACATACGATGTTTACTCAGGTAGCAGCACTTCCTTAGATACAATAATAAACATGTATAAAGAAAAAGGTTTTAATATTAAAACAGTAGAAAATAGCAATGTTGTTGAAAAAGAAGTACAAATAAATAAAAATAGATTTCCTCATATAAACAAGTTTAATATTGAAGACATTATAGATTCAGAAATTAAGTATGGCGTTGACAAAAAATAAGTGCGTGTGCTATACTCTAAAAGACAGTGGGGAACAATATGGATAAAAATGAACTAATTATTACTGCATTAAAACAAAGATTAAGTGAAGTGATGGCAGGTTATGAAATGCAGATTGCAAATTTAAGAGCGGATTATACGATCTTAGTTGATTCTAATGATGAAAAAGATAAAACGACAGAAGAAATTTCTAGGTTGCTTAATGAAAAAACACAAATAGAAGAAACTTTGCGTGAAAGTATTCGTTTGTACGAAGAGGATATAAGGGTTTTAAAATTAAGATATGAAAAATTAGAAAAAACACATAATTCTTATAAAAAGAAAACAGAAAAATAATACAACAAAAAAGGATAAAAATGGAAAAAGCAGAGTTAGTTATAACGGCATTACAACAGCGTATTGGAGAAATAGTTTCAAATTATGAAACGCAGATTGCTATTCTTCGTGCAGAAATTACACAACTTATGGATAAGGATAATAGCAGTGATGCGTCTGCCCAAGCTATTTCAACAGCACCAGCAAATAATTCCTAAAAACTATAACCCTATAGTCCCTAGCGGATTAATTGCTCATACTGAGAAGGGTTATTTTTATATCAAAGGTAATAAAAAGTTTAAATTTGTATCTGAGAGGGCCATGCTTTCATGGTCCCTCCCAATTATTAATACAACAGAAAATAAACTAAGTAAACTTATTACCGCTGGTACTTTGGGATTTCGTGATGGAACTTTGATAAAAGACATCTCTGATGGTAAAATGTATCTAGTAAGCGATTCAAAACGCCGTCATATTATTGACCCAGATGTGCTAGAATGGCTTAACGTAGAAATTATTGGGGCGGGACAAAAAGAAGTCCTAATACACGAAGAGGGAGAACCAATTGGCAGTTAATACCACAGTAGATAATGCAGTAATTGATTATACGGCTATCGCAAGCCTTTTGCAGACTGTTAAAAGCCATGATGATCTTTTTGTACAATTTAGTTCAGGATCACTAGGAAATATTGCTACAGACACATTGTCTGGAGGAACAGTAACAACATCTGGCAATCCAATTCCAGCATCTTCATTTTTAATGCAAGGTGCTCAAATTAATGGAACGCTAACAAATGGTAATGCTGTTGTAAAAGTATTGTGGGGTCAAGCTTTTGGCGGGACTCCAATTGTTACTGCAACACCAGTAATGACTCCTTCTACAGCAAGTCCATCAACTTATATTCAATCAATTGATGGTACTACTGGAGCAACCATAGTAATCAACAATAATGATTCTGCAACAAAAACTGCAGCATTTACCTTACAAGTACTTGCATTAGGTGTAAGAGCTTCCTAATGTACGATCCTATCAAGTTTTGGACAAAACGAGATAGAAAAATCAGCAAAGAAGGATATGTTCTAATAAAAGTACCAGAACATCCTAAAAATTTTAAAGGCTGGTACTATGAGCATCGTCTCATGATTGAAAAAGAATTAAATAGAATGATTGAAGATTGGGAAACCATTCATCATATTAATGAAAATAAGACTGATAATAGATTAATTAATCTATTTCTTTGCTCAAGATTAGAGCATAATAAAGCACACGCTGCTTGACAAAAAACAATACACTACGCTACAATTGACTAAACCTAGAAAAAGGATTATATGACTAATGACTTAAAGTGGATGATGGTATCGGATATTCATTTCCCCCGCCATGATCCAAGAAAAGTAGATCTCTTCATGAAAGTTATGAAGTGGTTTAAGCCAGATGCAGTTGATTTGCTTGGCGATATTGATGATGCAGATTCAACTTCACGTTGGGCTGCTGAGTATCCTGCAGAGTTTAGCATACCAGTATCAGATGGTGGCGTAACAGGAACAAGAGATTTTTTGGCAGACCTACGTCGTGTGGCGGGACCAGAAGCAGAAATACATTTTCATGATGGTAATCATGGCTGGACAAGACATGGTGATTACCTAGCAAAAAAAGCTCCAGCATTTTTAGAATTCATTACGCCTGATTCACTCTATGAGTATAAAAAGCATGGCATTAACTGGCACGAATATAACGAGCCACCTGTTAAACGCTATGGTGATATGTATGGTCATCATGGTGAGTCCATTTCCAAGAACGCAGGGGAATCAGTACGCAATGATGTCAACAACTGGGGCGTATCCTTAGTTCGTGGACATTCTCATCGCATGGGATCATATTATCAAACATACAATATCACTGGACAAGAGTTGCGGGGATATGAAATTGGTCATCTATGCGATGAAGACAAGATGGATTATTCAATCCAAAAAAATTGGCAGGCAGGATTTGCAGTGGCACACGTTGTCAATGATTATCCACATATGCAGCTAATACAAATTACACGGGATTATACCTGTGTAGTTGACGGTAAAATTTTTACCGCATAACCTATAAGGAGAAAAAATGAACGCAAAGCGTAAGGCTCTCGTAGAGCACTATGTATATGCAACTGCTGCAGCAGCAGTGGCAATTTGGCAGGGTGGAAATCACGATGTCAAGAAGGTAGCTTGGGCAGCACTTGTTGGTGTCCTTGGTCCAGTTCTTAAGGCTACCATTGACCACTTTAATGCACCAGCAGCAAAGTAAGTAGATAATAAAACTTAATAATGATGACTTGCAAAAAGTGCACAGGACGAGTATTCGTTGATAGAGTTTATTCCCAAAACCTACGGGTGGAATTGTTCTGTGTCATGTGTGGGAAAAGATGGATGGTCAGAAGAGATAATAGGTTCGCATCATGGATAGCAAAAAGGGAAGAAATACTGCAGCACGGCTACGGTATTTCTATCTAAACGGAAAACTTCATAAAGTTATTCGTCGTTCAAGAGCTGAAGATCTATTAATAGCTTGGGACTATGAAAAGGGTAAGCGTGTTGCTTATAGTTTGACGGATGTCAATAAAAATAAACAATATGCTTACCCCATCTCAGAAGTTGTAAAAATTATAGGTAAGCATGAAGATACCATTAAATGGCATCTTTATAGAGGTGATCTTAAATTCCCGCAACAAAGTTATTCTTTAAATGGTAATAAAACTCCAGGAAAATATTTTTGGAGTGAAGATGATATTCGTCACATGCACGATTTTTTTAAGACAGTTCATAGAGGTAGACCCCGAAAAGATGGTATGATTACACCAGGGGACATGCCTAGCAGAGCGGAAATAGAAGCAATGATGAAACAAGAAAATATTTTATACGTTAAAAACAATGATGGGGAGTTTATCCCAGTTTGGAAACAGCCAGAATGGTAGATCATAAGTTAAATAAAGAAGCTAAGCATGTGTTAGATCAATCACTAAAGGTTTTAGAATATGCTATGGAGATGGCTGTACAAAAGGATGACCTAGATGCTATGATAGGTATATCAGATCGCTTGATGATGTTGTATCAACATCTTGCTGATAAGAATGTTAAAAAGTTTAAGCCAGGATTTTCATTGATTGAAAAGGAAGAAATACATGACGAATCAGACGAACGTTAAGGTTGAGTTACAGTTTACAAAAAACTTGGGTAACTATGAAAGCCTTAAGATAGGTATCAGTGTTGAAGACTTTAAACGTCAAGGTGAAACAACTGATGAAGCAACTGATAGAGTCTACAAGTTTGTTGAAGACAAGCTTTTGGAAAAAGTTCACGAGATTGAAGAAGATTTAAAAAAGGGTAAGAAATGACAAAAGATGAAGCAAAGCTGGCCTACGGCCTAGTTGGGCTTTATTGTGTTTTGTATAAGCAGAATTATAAGAAGACCCCTATCGTTAATAAGTATAGAGAAAAGTGGGCTATGCAGGATGTTATAGATAGCGTGGGTTATGATAGGGCTAAGGTTCTATTAGAGTATTATTTTAAGATAACAAAGCCAGGCCACCCCCTTAGTTGGTTTTTCTATAACTTTGAAAAGCTAGATATTACATTGCAGCAGATAGAAGAAGATAAAACTCGTCGGGAATTAATCAGGGCAAAGACTAAAATTATGGTTGAAGAAAGAGATAATGAACACTGAGGCAGCATTAATTACAGCAGTTTGTGATAACAAAGATATCTCAACAGTTCTTGCTGATAATATTGATGAGGTATTTACCTCACACAGAGATGTGTGGGAAGGCCTAAAGTCTTACTATTTAAAGTTTAAAGCTGTCCCAGATATTTCTGTACTTACTGAAAAGTTTAAAGATTTTGAACCAGTCAAGGTTAAAGGCGAGACAGCGTATTATCTTGATCAACTTAAGAATGAATATCTTACAAGCAGAGTTCGCAACCTATTGCTTACATCGGGTGCAAGTTTAAAGACAGAAGCATCTGCAAGAGTTATTGCACAAATGCAAACAGAACTTACAGCACTTGGTAGACTTACCGCAAATGTTCGTGACGTTGACTTAACAGATTATAAAGAGGCAGAAAGACATTTTGAAGCAGTTCGCACAAGATCTGATGCAATGGGCGGTAGTCCAGGAATCATGACTGGCTTTAAAGCTATTGACTATGCATATCCCACAGGAATGGCTCCAGGACACCTTATAGTGATGATTGGTTGGCCAGGTAAGGGTAAGACATGGTTCTCCTCTTATTTGGCTTGTAAGGCTTGGGAACAGGGCTTTAAACCAATGATTATATCCCTTGAAATGACTCCTGAAAATATGCGTGACCGTATTTACACAATGCTTGGGTCGGGATTGTTTAAGTCTTCAGACTTTGCTAGAGGTAGTATTGATATTCAACAATTTGATGATTGGGGTAAGAAAAAGTTCTTAGATAAAAATGGATTTATTCTTGTATCAAACGAAGGTTCTGGACAAGTTACACCTACAACAGTTCAAGCTAAGATTGATCAACATAAGCCAGATTTAGTTATCTTAGATTATCATCAGTTGTTTGCTGATTCAAATAATTCAAAAGCACCAACAGAACGTAATATGAATATTTCTCGTGAGTTTAAAATGCTTGCTATGAGAAACAATATTCCAGTTATTGATATTACTGCTGCAACTGCAGAAGAAACTGGAGATCATGATTCACCACCAATGCTTAATCAAGTTGCTTGGTCTAAAGCAATTGAATATGATGCTGATATGGCAATTGCAGTTCATAAAAATCCAGACTCAAATATTATGGAGATTGTAAGTCGCAAAAATCGTCATGGTACTGAATTTGGAATGTATTTGGACTGGGATTTAAACAGAGGTGTTGTGAAGGAAGTATACGATATACCAACGTAGTATTTATGTAATCAATCTTTAACTTGATATAATTGTCTAGAAAGATTGGTGATCATGTACCCACGTAAAATACATGACTTTTGGATCAACGGAGTCATTAAAGATGATTCTAAGTTCCAAAGCTCAAGGGAGAATTATGAAAGACTTTTGGTCCAGCAAATGCGAGACAAAGGTTATGTTCCTGTCCTTGACATGCAACCACAATTTAATGTAAAATATAACGAGAGCAAGGATCACTATACTTTCAATCTTGTAATGTACGGCATCTACATCGGTAAAGCCAAAGCATTAAAGTACGAAGGGTTCTCTGGTCAGAGTTTAATACCTAAAGGATAAAAAATGTTAGATGCATATACTAAAGCGGATCTCCGCTCTATTTTGCGTTCTTGCGGGATTGAAATAGTTTCGCAGACTGGCACAGATTTTTTATGCCTATGCCCATTCCATCATAATACAGACTCGCCAGCATTTGCAGTTAGTTACTCAAAAGGTTTATATATTTGTTATAATCAACACTGCAACTCTGCAGGTACAGTACTAGATCTAGTTATGAAGCTTACACAAAGAAATAACTTTGAGGCTATGCGTTTTATATCTTCAAATAAATTATCTGATGCTGATAAACTTGAAGAAGAGCTTAGAGATTTGCTTGATGAAAAGCCAGAGTTTGATGAATTCCCGCAGGTTGTTCAAGATAAGTTGCATGAAAATCTTGTAGTACATGATATCAATGCATCACAGGCTTACTTTAAAATGCGAAAGATTTATGAAGATGCGTGGGAACACTTTGGATTAGGATATTCTGTTGAACAGGGTATGGTAACCGTTCCATTACATTCACCAGATGGTTTGCTTGTTGGTGTTATTGGTAGATCAATTGAAGGTAAAAGGTTTAAGAATAGCCCTAACCTCCCCCGCAACAAGACTATGTTTAACTTACATAGAGCAAAGCGTGAGGGTGGCACGATTATAATTGTTGAATCTAGCTTTGATGCAATTCGTTTATGGCAGGCGGGATTTCCAAATGCTGTAGCCACATTGGGTGGTAGCATATCAGATATCAATATACAGAATCTAAATAAGTATTCATCTACAGTTATTATAATGACAGATAATGACGGGGCTGGAAAAGCTTTGGGAATGACAATCGCTGGCAGATTAAACAGAAAGAATGTTTTGTGGGCTAGATATAACAACGATGTTATTTATCCAAGAGGTGCAAAAGATGTGGGCGATCTCACAGACGAAGAAATAAAAACATGTATTAAGAATGCAATTCCGCATTTTGAGTACGCAAATATGTGATATACTTAAGGCACAGGACAACATAGAGTCCACTATACTAAGGAGAATATACTATGGGAGTTATCAAAGGCTTGAATGCTATGAGCCAACAAATGGACAAGGACTTTTCTGGCGAAGGTCAAAAGGGAACTTGGCTAAAGATTAATGATGGTCAGTCAGTGAAGATTCGTTTCATGCAAGAGATTGATCCAAATTCAGAACACTATAATGAAAAAGCTGGAACTGCGTTTATTGCAGTTGAGCATACAAATCCAGAACACTATCAGCGTAAGGCACTTTGTTCAATTGATGATCAAGGTCGTTGCTTCGGTTGCGAAATGCACCGTCGTGATCCAAAGGCTAAGTGGGGCGGTAAGAAGCGTTTCTACTCAAACGTAATTGTTGATGATGGCGTTAAAGAGCCATACGTTGCAATTCTTTCACAAGGTCTTGGACCAAAGGCAATCACAGAAACTGTAATTGCATGGGCTGGGGAGACTGGAAGTATTACAAATACAGTTTGGAAAGTAAAGCGTACAGGTAGCGGAGCAACAGATACAAGTTATTCTGCAATCCCACTTCCAACAGCAAATGCTGAAGCAATTGATTTTGCTAAGTACGAAATGTTTGATCTTGAAAAGACAGCAGTTCGTGATGTACCTTATGCAGAGCAGGAAGCATTCTATTTTGGAACTGTTTCAGAAGCTTCAAGCGAATCACTACAATCAACTTCATCCGCCATTGAGTGGTAATTAATAGATAGAGAATATAAACATGTCTGACTTTGTACATTTACATGTCCATAGCCATTACTCGTTGATGGATGGGCTTAATACACCATACGAGTTGCTTGAGGCTGCAAAGAATCAAGGTCAGACTTCTCTAGCCATTACAGATCATGGAACATTGTCATCTCATAGAGATATGCAAATCGCAGCTAAAGAATTAGGTGTTAAACCTATACTCGGTCTAGAAGCCTATATCTCTGCTACAGACCGTTTTGATAAGAGAGCAGTTGCAAAAAGAGATGACAATACTTCTTTGTATAACCATATTATTCTTCTTGCAAAGAATGATGAAGGATTAAAGAACTTACAAAAGCTTTCACAAATTGCTTGGACAGAAGGTTATTACCACAAGCCACGAATTGATATGGAAGTGCTTTGGGAGTTTGGTGACGGTATAATTGTAGTGTCAGGTTGTATGAATGGTCTTATTTCAAAAGCTATTGAACGTGGTGAAATGGATAAGGCTGAAGATCTTGTTAAAACATTTAAAGCACGTTTTAAAGAAGATTTTTATATTGAAGTACAGTCTCACAATCCACAAGAATTAAATGCCAAGTTGTTTGAATTGGCTGATAAGTTTGGGGTGAAGCCAGTTGCTACGGGAGACTGTCATTTTGCAAAGAAAGAGGAGAGGGATCTGGAAGAATTACTCCTCATCCTCTCAACAAAGCCAACCGAAAACAAAGAAGCAGACTATACAAGCAGTCGTCAATTTAGCAATATTATTGATCGCTTTGATCATTTATATCCCAACCGCCCTATCAGTTTCGCTGACATTAACGTTTATATTCAATCCTATGATGAGATTGCGTTGGACTTTGAAAAAGCGGGCATCACAAGAAAAGATATCTACGAGTCATCAATAGAAATATCTAATAAAGTTGAGGCATATGACTTTCACGAAAACCTTGACTTGCTACCAGTACCTAAAAAGAATGCATTAAAAACATTAAAAGATATGTGTGAAAAGTCTCTAGTAGATAAGGGCATAGAAAATGAGACGTATAAAGCAAGACTCCAAGAAGAGCTTCAAGTCATCGCTGACAAGAATTTTGCTAGTTACTTCCTTGTTGTTGGTGATATGGTTAGTTGGGCAAAGGAAAACCAAATCATGGTTGGCCCAGGACGTGGATCAGCAGCGGGGTCGTTAGTATGTTATCTTTTGGGTATTACAGAAGTAGACCCAATTAAGTTTGATCTATTGTTTTTCCGATTTATTAATCCAGAACGTAATGACTTTCCTGATATTGATACAGACTTTATGGATAGTCGTCGTGGAGAAGTTAAAGATTATTTAAAGAAGAAGTTTAAGCACGTTGCTTCTATTTCTACTTATACAAAGTTTAAAGATAAAGGTGTTATTCGTGACGTTGCTAGAACATTTCTTATCCCACTTGGTGAAGTTAATAAAGCACTTAAGGCTGTTGAGACGTTTGAAGAGTTTGAATCTTCTTCAAGTACGGAAGAATTCAGAAGAAAATATCCAGAAGTAGTTAAGTTTGCATCACAGTTACGTGGTCGTATCAGATCTAATGGTATGCATGCTGCTGGTGTTGTTGTAGCAAAAGATGATATTAGTAAGTATGTTCCTATTGAAACACGTAAAGATCCTGACAACATGGTGTCTGGTCGTATCCCAGTAGTGGCCTACGATATGGAGCAAACAGCGGACTTAGGTTTAATTAAGCTTGACGTACTTGGACTTAAAACTCTTTCTGTTATTGATGATGCTGTAAAAACAATTAAGCATATTAAGAAAGAAGATATTGATCTTAAAAAGATTAAGCTTGATGATCCGAAAGTATTTGAAATGCTGTCCAATGGATTTACAAAGGGCGTGTTCCAAGCAGAAGCAACGCCATACACAAACCTTCTTATGAAGATGGGTGTTAGCACATTTGAAGACCTTGCAGCATCTAACGCATTGGTTCGTCCAGGTGCTATGAATACGGTTGGAGGATCTTATATTCGCCGTAAAAAGGGTGAAGAGATGGTTACATATGCCCACCCTATTATGCACGATTTTACAGAGCGTACATATGGTGTTATTATTTATCAGGAACAGGTTATGCAGGCTTGCGTATATTTGGGCGGGATGTCATGGGCTGACGCTGACAAGGTTAGAAAGATTATCGGAAAGAAAAAGGATGCGAGTGAATTTGATGCTTACAAAGACCAGTTTGTTCAAGGTGCGAGTAAGTATATTACAGGCGAGGATGCACTCAAATTATGGCATGACTTTGAAGCTCATGCGGGTTATTCCTTTAACCGTTCTCACGCTATTGCTTACTCTATGTTGTCTTATTACACTGCTTGGCTTAAATGTTATTACCCTCTTGAGTTTATGTTTGCCGTTCTCAAGAATGAGAAGGACAAAGATGCCAGGACGGATTATCTACTTGAGGCTAAGCGGTTGGGCATTAAAGTTTTACTCCCGCATATTAACGAGTCTGAGTTAGACTTTAGCATTAAGGGTAACTCTTTAATCTTTGGTTTGTCAGACATTAAATATATTTCTGATAACATTGGTAGCAAGATTAAGGCACTACGTCCGTTTGGTTCTTATAAAGATTTTCTTGATAAGGCAACTGTTAAAGGTAGCGGTATCAATTCAAGAGCAGTAGATTCTCTTAATATGATTGGTGCAGCAGCATTCCCAGATAACCAACGTAAGGGTAATGAAAATGAAAAGCTTTATGAGTATCTTGGTATTCCAAAGTTTGATACAGGAAAGCTAAGTCCAAAGATCAAATCTCAGGTAAACCCACTTGAAGATTTTTTAGAAGAAGGATGCTTTGTTCTTCTTGCAATGGTTAAATCAATTAAAAAAGGTCCTACATGGGCACGTGTAGAATTAGTTGATGATACTGGAGCGGTGGGAATTTTCCATGAGGTTAATACAAAGATTGAACCAGGAATGATGTACTTCTTCTTAGTTGGAGATAACCGTATTCATAAGTATGTAACAATTGATGAAGTTGTTCAAAAGACTGATGACCCATTTGTTCAATGGCTCTACAAAGATAAACTAAAGATTGATAGTGGTAAAAGGCTTGTGCTTGATTTTACGCACTATAAAACAAAAGCAAACAAAATGATGGCTCACATTATTTTGTCTGATGCTGATAAAAACCTAGAGCGTGTAATTGCCTTCCCCAAATTATACACAAAGGCTTTAGGCAAAATGCAGGCGGGTAAGATTTGCGATCCTGCAATTGCAAGGATGGATGATGGAACATTATTTGTAAAGGAGGTGAACTAATGACAGAAGAGACAACAGAGGCTACTCCAGATCTTAATAATATTAACATTTCTATTGAACAGATTTGTGCATCAATTATTAATAAGTTTGGTAAAGTTGATCTTACAGTTGCTGAGCTTGTACAAGATTTTTCAAGCAAGAGCATCGCTGTAAATCAAGATCCAGAGACTCAAGTAATTACATTTGAGCTTGCTGATGCACCAGTTTTTGAACCAACAGAGACTGAATAAAGATGGTATAATATAAGTATATGGCTCAGTCCTACATACTTAAAGGTACGGAGAACGAATATCTTTTGGTCATTAGAGCAGAAGATGAAAAAGCAATCTATAACATTATAGATTTTTTAGTGACCAGCCGTAATGAACAGATTAAAGAGTTGGCAATAGAGTTAGAGAAGAGTTTACATGATAACGGAAGAGATTCTAGCAAAGCTGGATCCAAAAACAAGAGCAAGAGTACAACTAGCAACCAAAGTAAGCATAGAAAAGCAAAAGACTCCTAGCATTGGTTTAACTAACGCATTAAAGGGTGGCCTAGGATTTGGTCGTCAGGTAATGATTTGGGGAAACAAGTCTGCTGGAAAATCATCTTTCTGCTTACAAATGATTGGGCTTGCTCAAAAAGAAGGCAAGACATGTGCATGGATTGATGCAGAGGCATCTTATGACCCTGTGTGGGCATCAAGATTGGGTGTTGATTCTGAAAAACTAATTTACTCTACTGCTAAATCTATCAATGATATGGTTGACGTTGCACAACAATTGATGGAGGCGGGAGTAGATATTATTGTTGTAGATTCTATTTCAGCGTTACTCCCCGCAATCTATTTTGAAAAAGATAGTACTGATTTAAAGAAACTTGAAGACACCAAACAGATTGGTGCAGAAGCAAAGGATATGACACATGCAGTCAAGATGCTCAATTATGCAAACAAGAATACGCTACTCGTTCTTATTTCTCAACAGAGAAACCAGTTTGGTAGTATGCATGCATCGCACATTCCCACAGGCGGGATGGCGGTTAAGTTTTTTTCCAGCACGATCATCAAGCTTTGGGCATCGGAAGCTGATGCAAATGCTATTAAGTCTGGAATCCAAGTTGGTGACAAGATCATTGAACAAAAAGTGGGAAGACCCGTCAACTGGATCGTTGATTACAATAAAACGGGACCTATGGGATTATCAGGTCAATACGATTTTTACTTTCAAGGGGATAAAGTCGGAGTTGATAGTATAGGTGAGATTGTAGATGTTGCAGAAATGATGGGCATTATACAAAAAGGCGGTGCTTGGTACACAGTTGGCGAAGAAAGATTTCAGGGACGTGCCAAGGTAGTAGAGTACGTTAGAGAAAACCCTGATGTAGCAAGTAAATTGCAAGGAGCTATATATGACAAATCTTGAAAAGTTTTTAAATAAAAACAAAAGTAATTCAGATATTGTTATTTCAGAACCAGCCAGTGGTTCATTTAGATGTCAGCATGATGGTTGTGATGAAGTAGTTTATGATGGCTATGTTGATCGTGTACACAATAAAATTCACTGGGAGTGCAGTCAAGGGCATGATTCAAGTGTGGTCATATGAGTGAACGTGGAGAAGCCAAGCGTGACGGAGCAAAGCAACAAAAAAATAGTGGCCGTGGTGACTATCAAAAAGGTGATGCCACTTGGCATGATTTCGTGGTTGATTATAAGGAGTATGCCAAATCAATATCAATCTCAAAAGAGATATGGGCAAAGATTTGTACTGATACTTTCAAGGTTAGTCGGGATAAATATCCAGTACTTAAATTAATTTTGGGCGGGGAATCAAGTAAAACTCGTCTTGCAGTAATTGAATGGGCGTTATTTGAACAAATGGTAGAGTGTTGGGAGGCACATAATGCTGAATGATGAAAACATAGATGAGTTTAGAATTTGGCTTAACAACGGCATTGAACGTGGCTGGATATCTGATGTGCAATGTGCTACACATGAAGGCATAGACCCTATATCTAAAGAAGAAGTTAAAGAATGGGAAGAAGGCGGAGACCCATGTCAATTTGTAGTTAGGATTATGGAATGACAGAGAAGCCAGTTATTGAATTAGTTAGCGAACTTACAGAGTTTAATGATATAAAGCAGTATATGAATGATCCCGATCTTGACTATGCCCTTGATTTGATTATTAAGTTAATTGCTAAGCCAGATGTGCCATCTACAAAAGCTCCAGATCTTATTGTTAAGATGCAATCTTTGTCTGCTAAGTTTGCAATGATGTCAAGATATTACACCACCTTTGAAAAAGGCGGGGAGAATAGCAAGAAGAAGAACGTGTATTACACAGCAGAAGAAGCAATCAATCGCCTAGTTGATGCTCTTAAATATTCGGCAAAATATGGAGCATAATGGGAAGAGATTTGATAGCTAATTTAAAGTTTCAAAAGATGGCAGATCCTGATGGATTTGACCCAATTAAATTTGCAAAGATGTATGAAGAAGCGGTATTAAGTGGAAAGAGACCAAATGAATTTACCCAAAAAAAGACTTTTAGTCCTAGCTCTGTTGGTTATGGTAATGGTAACTGTCCTAGATATTGGTTCATTGCTTTTACTGGTGCTGAGTTTGAAAATAAAACCGATGCTATGGGTATCTCTAATATGGATAACGGTACGTATGTGCATGAACGCATACAGAAAAACATGGCTAAAACGCCAGTATTCAAAGAAAATGAACCAGAAATTACCCACAATGATCCACCAATTAGAGGCTTTGCAGACACTATTATAAATTGGAATGGAAAAGAAGTAGTAGGAGAAATCAAGTCTGCCAAACAAGAAATATTTGATATAAGACAAGCAGAGATGCAGGGACTTCCATATCACAAGATCCAGCTTCTTACTTATATGAAGATTCGTGGAGCACAGCAAGGATTTTTCTTTTATGAAAACAAGAATGACAACAGCTTTTTAGTTATTCCAATTAACATGGACGAAAAAAACTCTAAGCTTATTAATGATGTTTGGGATTGGTTGCGTAAAGTTTATGGTGCATATGAAGCGGGAACTTTGCCAGAAAGAACATTTACAAAGTCACAATGGGCTTGCAAGGGTTGCCCTGTCAAGAACGTTTGTTGGAAAGATATGAAAAATGAAATTGGCGATGTATACATAGAACCGTTGGTGCTTGAAAAATGATATGTGCTTATGATCAATGCGATAAAGAGTTTGAGCCAAAAACCCATAATCAAAAGTATTGTTCTGATGAATGCTGCAGGATTGCTACAAATGAAAAGCTTAAAGAAGCCTACTATGAAAAGAAAGCAAGGCTTGCGGGGGCCAAAAGAATATGCAAGAGCAAAGGTTGTAATGTTATTTTAAGCAGATATAACGAGTCAAACATTTGTGATAAATGCGTAAGTTCTGAGCGGGAAAAAGAAAGAAAAGCCTTAGTAGAAATGATGAAACGTGTCTCTGGCTGAACTGGCAAAACCTAAAGCTCATAAAGTCCTTGGTATAGATGCAAGTACAAATAGCCTTGCCTTCTGCCTTATGAATGAAAAGACACCAGTTAAATGGGGAGAAATTACCTTTGATGGTGCTGACGTATATGAAAGAATTCTTGATGCCAAGAACAAGATCAGATCATTTAAGCATGAGTTGGATATGGACTTTGTTGTTATAGAGGCAGCAATTTCTGTTAAGTCAGTAGCAACTGGAATGAAGATGGCATACGTATTTGGTGCTATAATGGGAGAGTTACTTAGTGAAAATGTAGAGGTTGTTGAAGTCCATCCAATAACTTGGCAATCATACATTGGAAATAAGAATTATACCAAGGCTGAGAAAGAGGCTATCAAACTTGAATTCCCCGACAGATCCGACAACTGGATCAAAGCAAAGATTAGGGAACGAAGAAAGCAAAGGACAATTGACTTTGTTAGAGATTTGGGCGTTAAAACTGAGTCCGACAATGTGGCGGATGCTGCAGGAATTGCTTGGTATGCGGTAAATGAAATCATATAGGGGAAATAATGGGTAAGAACTTTAAGGTTTGGGAAAGTAAAGACTGGGTATATAAAAGATACGTAGTTGAAAAGAAAAGCGTAAGAGAGATGGCGTTGGAAGCAAAATGCTCACACATGACCATACAAAGAGCTTTAGAAAGATTTGAATTGATTAAGCAACCAAGAAAGTGGAGTAAGAATGATACCAATTCTCGCAATCCCCGTTCTAAATAGGTATGACCTCTTAGATCAAAATTTAAAGACAATTGATTATCCAGTTAAAGAAATATTAATTATTAACAATGGCAAAGAGGTTTACACTCCTCCTGAAACAGATTTAAATGTAAGAGTTCTTAATCTTCCATCAAACCTTGGAATGTCTGGTTCTTGGAACCTAGCAATTAAACTATACCCACATGAAGAATATTGGATGTTTTCTTCTGCAGACACACATTGGATTCCAGGATCTCTTGAACAATTGCATAATGAAAGCGGTAAGGGAAAGCTTGTTATGACAACAGAAGGCTGGAGTGCATTTTCAATCGGAGAAGACATGATTAGAAATGTTGGTTTGTTTGATGAGTATTTCTATCCAATTTATTATGAAGACAATGATTATTATGAAAGAGTAATGCGTTCTAATATGAAAGATGGCTATGTTCATGGAACTATTAAAGTAAACGCACCACATGGTGCTTCACAAACTATTAATAGTGATCAAAAGCTTATGAACAGAAACCATGAAACATTTGTAAAGAATGGTGATTACTTTAACAAAAAGAAGTCTGAGGATTTTAAGATTACAGGAGTTTGGAACATTGATCGTAGAAGGGATCAAGAGTGGCTGCGATAATTGGTTTACTACCAGCATCGGGTAGTGCTTCAAGATTGGGCGGGATTCCAAAGTTTTGCTTGCCACTAACTGATACTCAAAATATATTGCAATGGCATGTAGAGCAAATGCTTAAGGTGTGCGATATAGTAAAGATATCAACTAGAAAATCTTGGCTTCCAATCGTAAATCAAATGGAACTTCCTCCTGAAGCAGTAGTATATGAAATTGAACCATCAACAATGTCAGACGCATTACTTAAGATGATGGTTAATCCAAACTCTAAATATATTATTGGTATGCCAGATACATACATGCCAGGATCTGATGGAGAGTTTTACAAACAACTTGCTGAGTCTAATGCAGATGTAACTTTGGCAGCATTTGATTGTCATGAAGATCTTATGGGTAGAGTTGGACAGATTAAGTTTGATGAGTTTGGCAGAGTTGTTGATGCTCTTGACAAAACTGTTGGATGTGAGTATCCTTATATGTGGGGTGCAATGGCTGTACAAAATGTCTTCATTGATGAAGAACTTCCCAATCCAGGAGTCCAAATAATGGACTGGGTTAACCAAGGAAATAATGTAAAAGCGGTGGTTGCAAAGGGCAAGTACCTAGATATTGGAACTGTAAACGGTCTTAAAATGCTATATAGAGAGGAACTATAATGGCGGGATACCCAGATAGAGATTCTGGCTACATGCAATGGATTACAGATCTACAATTAATTGCAACTAAAGCACCTTCGGGCACAAGCATTATTAATGCTGGTTTAGAAATTATAGAAATGCTTATTAAGAAAAATATTTCTTATGGAGATTCTGCTTTAAAGCCAGCCAGAATATTTGCACAATCAGATAATGTTGAGCAAATTAAAATTCGGATTGATGACAAGATTAATCGTGTCAAGAACAATCAAGGTTTTGCTGGAGATAACGATATTGATGATTTGATTGGTTATTTAATCTTACTTAAAATTGCTGTTGACAAGAAGCAGCATAAAGAGGTATAATTAAGTATGCCAACTTATGAATATGCATGCATTGAATGTGATGAAAGTCAAGAGGTAGTCAGAGGTTTTAATGATCCTGAAAACGTACCTCCATGTCCAATCTGTGGCTATAGAATGAATAGGGTTTATTCTCCTGCAGGCATTAAATTTAAAGGATCAGGGTTCTATAAAACAGACAATGGATAATGAATTAGAAGTTGC
>Ga0208875_1000129_pt1 | contig 34524 bp, 39 predicted proteins | sample CryBogCBH25Aug08_FD_184612 | JGI IMG/M metagenome (GOLD analysis project Ga0208875, IMG submission 184612) | Freshwater microbial communities from Crystal Bog, Wisconsin, USA - CBH25Aug08 (SPAdes) (version 2) | ecosystem: Environmental > Aquatic > Freshwater > Lake | place: Crystal Bog...
TGTCAAATAAGTCCTAACCGAACTCATAGTCCTTTAAGGGTTTTTATCATAACATATTGGTCAAACAGGTTGGTCAACTCTGACTCTTCTCCCAAATACCAACGACTGGCTGCTTCTAAACTCAGTGCAGCCAGTTGATCCTCGGTGAGATTTGGGAATTGCTCACGGGCCAAAGTTAACCAAATTTGTTTCTTATCATCCATGCAGATTGTCCAATAATGCCTGTGCTGAGAAAAAGTTATTGGTCAATGTTTGTGCTTGCTGATATACGTGACCAACAATGTCTTCTTGATTACGCATCATATAGCGAATACGCTCAACCAACTCTGCTCGATGTGCAATATAACTATCCCAATCCTGAGTCCATTCACTTGGATATTTGAATTCTGTATCGTACATTTCTGTATATGACAGACGATCTGGAACTAACGGGATACTACCCAACAACGCACCTTCGTAGCAGCCAATACCCAATGTTTCTTGTAAACTGCAACTAAACACAATCTTGCTTTCGGCAAGTAAACGATGATACGCATCTTTGGTAAGTTGGTGATCCTGACAAACAACAAACTCGTATTCGGGCATTTGCTGTGCCAAGTCACGGAAGATTTCCACTTGCTTCTCGGGAGCAATACGATGTGGGAATAAAATCAAATTGCGCTTGATAAAGTGCTTGTATGGGTACAGCGTCATTGGCATATACTCCATTGGCCACCCTGTACGCACGATCTTCCTAGTGGGCATGTAATCTTGCCGTGAGTCTCTGGTTTCACCAAACAGATTTGTTAAAAACATTTGGATGTGAAACTGTGTGGCAAAGTAGTTGTGGTCGATTGCGTGGAAGAATGACTTTTCAGCGTGTCTAACCCAAGGAGCATCGCCAATTAACCTACCAAGAAAGTCTGCTGGGTCATAACTACCAGCATGCCATAGTGCGTGAATCTTAACTGGAATGTTAAGAAGCTCACTCATATATTTTAAGTTGATAATTCCAGGGTGCCAAGCATCAGTAAAGATAAAATGATCGCCGGCATTGATTGTGCCTGCGCAAAACAAACGACCAAGTTGCTCAACTTGGGCAGACTTATAAACATTAGTTCCGCCAAAGTTAAGGAATGCTCCTGGGGTTGTGGCTGCTGGGATGTCTGTGGGGCCTTCAATAACTGTAACATCTTGTCCTCTACCTAAAAGTAATTTTGGGATGTGGGTCTTCCATTGACCTGTGTAGCGTGTTTCTACGGGTTCGATATCTACAATGTAAATCATTATTTTTTACCCTGAGTTGTGATTAGATTATACACTAAGTCTGCGAACATTGCATTACTCTTTTCACCCGGATGATGATCCAAGGGTGCATTGTCTATTTGATGTTGATAGAAGCTGTCAAATGGATTTAACCATAAGTCTAACTCTAATTGTTTTCTGTCTAGGTCAATGGACTCAAATGCCATTGCAATATCTTGGTCTGGTAATTCATCAAAATCAATTATGTATTTTGCAAACTTACTATCTGACAGTGGCCCAGAAAAGAATTCAGAGTCCCAAGACAGCAGACCATTTATGAATTTTATGTTGTAGCCCTGTTTGTTCAAATTTTGCAGGGTAATGATTATTTTTGCTAAACGTTTCCAATGCTCGAACCCTTTGTTCAACATAACAAACGATTTATGGAATTCGAGATTCTCTTTCTTTCCCAGAATATGATCCAATGGATACCCGTTACTAATATTTAATCGAGAATGTACATTGGGACTTATGACAATTCGTTCAAGACTGGTAAACTGTACCAATATTAGATCGTAATCAGTGGCTGTGAATTCAGATATTGCGTTTAGAAAAATGCCAGTATTGTCGTATCCGGGCACACTGACATTGGTCAGTTCTGCACCCAATTTATTTGCTAATAAATTTGGCCAAATTCTTGAATCGTCATAGGTTGATGGAAATCCATACCCAGAAGATAAAGAACACCCGGATACTAACAGTTTCATTTTTTCAAGTATGGCTCAAGATCAGGTGGAGTCCAGCCTACTGGCTTGAGCACTTTGCCATCTTCACGCTTACGCACTTTGCCAGTTTCTTTGTCGATCTTGGCAAAGTTTGTACGCATTACTTCTTTCCACGCACCCTCAGCATCAAAGCCTGCGCTGTGAATAGCACCGACGGTAACAACTAGAATATCAATTAAGGCATCTAGTTGTTCTTTACGATTCTGAGCTTCTACGGCTTCGGTTAATTCTTTGTATTCTTCTTCGATGAGATTGAGATACAGCCCGTATTGATCTACGTTCATATTGTCTGTGCTTTGGTCACAGGCCCGCATAAATTTTTCTTGGTCTCTAAATGGATTTGTCATGAGTATAACTTCTGTAGGTCTAAAATGATTTCTTGTTCTGCACGTTTAACTAACTGCCACCAACGTTGATGTATTTGTGCAGCCTGTTCGTAGTAGTCTCTTAGTTCGAACCACTGAACAATCTTTCTGTACAATTCAACATCTAGTTGGGGTTTAAACAAATCTGCACTATCAACGATCAACATATTGCTGTTGTTCAGCGAATGAATGCGATTGTTGTATTCCACAGTTTTTTCTTTAAATGTATGCACCAACGTAGTATTTAGGTTTGTGTTAAACTTTACATAATGTTTAAAAGCTAAATCTGGATCAGTTACCAATGCACAGTATTTTACATCAGACCGTAACTCACGTAAATGACTGAAAGCAATAAGCTGATCCAGTTCCATTCTCCACCGCCATTCGTAGTTGAGCCAGTTTTGCCAATTACGATCATCAGTGTAGACAAACTTGTTTATGAAAGCAAAGTTATCGGGTGCAAGGTCTCTGAAATATGAAAACTCAGGATCTAGCAACAGTAACCATCTAAGATGATTACCGCCACTACCTATGCACCCAATGACTTCACGTTTCATTAGTAAGAACGAACTTTCCAATTGGTGTTCGTGTCACGTGGGCGGAACTCACGCTTCTCTTTGGGATATGGACTCCAGTTGTCCTTTGGATGCTTACCGTTTTTAACACGTTGCATCTCACCCCACGGGGTCTTCTCGTTGTACAAATGACTTTCATCATATACATAGCCCTGCTTTTTGCAGAATACCAAGTATTCTTCGAGGTCATCGAAAATGTTGCGTACATCTTTAGACATACGGAAATATTTTTGTAAATGTTCATTAGCCATAGTTTTTCCTTTTAAACGCTAATAAGTTGTGGTTTTGAAACTTCGTACTTGATTAACGCACCGTTCTCTCCGTCTTCACTGACTTCGATCCATACGGCACGATTGGGATATCGTTCTGCGATTTTTAAGTATAAGTCATCGCTCATCATTTCGCAAGACTTGTAGTCCAGTTTAAGAACACTGTCTCGGTAGAGATTTTCCAACCAGCGCTTAAACTGGATGAATTCAATATCTCGGTCATTGTGGAGTACATCGATCCAGACACGAAAATGAAAAATATGACGATGAGGTGTACCGAGAAAACTAACATCGTACTCGTCACCAGTTGCCAAAGTAGGATCAGTCGCTGCTGCGGGGTAGCAGTGAATACCCTCTTTCTGAAATGTAATCCAAATTTTTCTGTCTGCACGTTGTTTGATTCTTTCAATTGTGTCTCGTTCATCTTGTGTCATAGTGGGGTATCTCCTGTATAGTCTTTCCAGTCTGTGTAAACATCACGAGTCATTAGCTCGTTCAGTGGATGGCACCAAACGCCGGGGTTGCTGTGACCCCAAGTAGTGTCGTCGATCTTTAGTGTAGCGTTGTAGTTGAACTGCTGAATATAGGGCAGTTTAACGCTGATCATGGGGATAAAGTTGAAATGCTCATTCCAACCAAATTCAAGTACTTCGGGAGCGTACTCTACTCCAAAGTCTAATGTAACCCACAAGCCAGCTTTGAGCAAGTCTGTGATAAACTTATCCCACTCAGACCAATCTTCGTTTGTTTTGGGTGTGAAGCACTGACTTGTGCCAAGATATACGTGATTAACGTCTGCTGACATTGCAGAGTTAAATCTGTAGATACGTATTTGTTCTCGAACTTCTTCTAATGTTTTAATACCCACAACAAACAAGGTTAGTTTACCCTTCATTGTGGTATTCTCTACTTCGGTGCCAACAAAGTAATCTACTTGTTGACGACCGTCTGTATCAATTGCCATCTTGTGACCAATAAATGTAACCTCGGCTATAGTTTTGAGGTCTGTTGTAGCCATCGGCAAACGCCTGTTGCCATTCTGTGTCTCTATTATAGCCCTTAGTCCAAAACTTGTCAATGTTTAACTCGCCCTTTTGGATAAGTCTGACTGCGTGATACATACTTTCTTGGAACCATTTTGTTCTGGGACTTGGAAATACCACTGTACAGGCCTTCCAAAGCAAGTTTGCAAAGTCTGTAGTTACTGATTTTTGTACGCCAAAGATAACAAGTGCTTCGTTGCGTAGAATGGGCTGTGTGAATACTTCATCTCCGTCGCCCAAATCAATCACAACATCATAATCGCCCACGGGCTTGTCTTGTAGTCTATTGCCCCATAGGTCACGATTGCTGCGTCCCACAACTTCGATTTCAAAGTTTAAATTGCGATGTACTAAATCTGTATATGCAACCCAAGCCAAGAAGCCACTGCCAATAATCAGCAATCTAGCTCCTACACGATCCCGACTAAGCAATGCTGCAATGTCTTGTCTGACAATGTTAAGTCCACAGGCCACTGGTTCAATGATGTATTTAGGATCAGCTTCGGGTACTGTGACATATTCATTGGCTCTGACATTGTAGTAATCTGCATAAGCAGGCTCGCCTCGTGTAGCGACAATGTTACCCACTTGTGTGCGCCCAATATTCTTGCCTACTTTGGTAACGATGCCCAGACCCTCGTGTCCCTGCATTTCTAAGGGCAACGGACCAAACTCGCCCATCATCATGGCAATGTCACTGCGACATACACCAGTCATCACAGCACGAACTTCAATCTCGTCGTCTGTGGGTTCTGGCTTATCCCATTGAGTTTCGACAAAGTTACCTTTGCCATCAGTTGATAATAATCTTACTTGCATAGTTCGTCTATTTTAGCATGAATCCATAAGTCTTGTTGCAATTGTGTTTGCCAAAACTCTGCGTTGTCTCTGTTGTTGATTGCATCTATGACCATAGCCTTGTATGCACTCTCGGGGCACAAGCCAAGTTCAAATTCTTGTTTGTCAAATCTTATACTGCGGTCATCTGCAGTATCATCTTTCCAATCCGCATATAAGATCCAACGATCATCGAAATACACCGTTGCATGGTCATCAACATCATATGTGCCATCGGGATCAACGTTGCCATATTCAGAACCAGTTAGTTTGTCCAATGTCCAAAACTGTCCCATGCTACTGTCTGTGACAGGTGTAGTCATCCAATTTGGATTCAATGCAATGTACAAACTCAGTAGGTGTGGCATTAAGTCTCTGCTGACTCCGCCATAGGCCAATGATTTAGTAGTGAACCAACTACCTGGATTTGGCACACGGTCTTTATTGACCCAAGTGATTTCTATCTGGGCAGCATTAGCAGCGGCCTTTTGCAAGTCTGCAATGTTGTCACGCCACATATTGTTCTTGCTCATCATAAAGCGTGTGCTGGGATAATCCTGAACAAGTTGTTGCCACGCTTCTGCTGTAGCAACTCCGGGCTTCTCAATGATAATGATATCACAGGCTGGAGCAATCTTACGAGCAATCTTGATATGCGTAAAGTTGGGAGTGCAGATATGTGCAACATCAAACGCACTATTCTCTCGAATAGCGTCATCTACTGTAGCGTAATCTGCTGTGCCATTTGTATCTACGGTGACAATATCATTGACTAAATCAGTATGCACACTCTTATAGAGGTTGCCAAACCCCATGCCTACAATCAATACTTTCATACTTCCTCTGGATTATCGTTAATGTCTTCTGGATTGAATTCGTTTTCGTCTAGTTCGACTTCTTCTGAGTCGAACAGAGCATTAAACATAGTTGTAGCATTACGAGCCTTCTTGCCAGTGTATCCACGAGTGCCAGCAATCTCAAGCCAATAGTTTGCATATTGTTCAATAAGATCCAAGCTGGCCTCTTTAGTGGGGGCAGCAAAGATTCGTTCAACAACTTCATCAAACTTGTCCTGAGTCGGCGCACTGTAGCGCATCATCTTTGGATATTCGCCTGCATCGTATCTGCGATTGGCTTCTTGCACTGCTGTGATGTGCATCCAGCAGTTATGTGCCTTCAACAAGATATAACTGAATCCATCCCAGCTACTCTTACCCTCCTTGCCAATCTTGTTCAGATCGCCTGGCTTGTAATAGCAAACATCTCGAATCTGCATCAGGTCACTGACTGGGCTGTCTTCAAATACTTTGTAGAATCCATCTTGCACAACTGCATCACTGAGTTTGCGTGTGTCTGTTGAATACTTCTTATCGTCAGCAAACTTGTACATACGATAGCTCCAACGTCCATTATTTGGAAAACTACGTTCGTGATAGACTTGTCCATTTGCTGCTGCCAAGAACGGACTTGCACAGTCAAAACTGATTTGAAAGTTTGGATTTGCATACTTACGAACTGCACGTTGAACTGCTGTGAGCAACACAGCCCATTCTAGTTTGCTTGTGCCCAAGAAGTGCATCCAATCGTGTACACCTTCTTGTAACAGGCCATCATACTTCAATGTAATCAGTCTGCGCAAAATCAAATGAATGTCACACATATTTTGTCCACCCATTGCCCAACCATTAAAGTGATTGTCTGGATACTTCGTTGGATCACAGTAGTGCTTCATGGTCTCGTACCATTCATCTGCGTCTGTGTGATTTGCACCCTGTAATACATTCAAGAACTTAGTACCACCATTCTTAACGCCCTTGCGATTGTTAATAAAGTACTCATTGTTGAACTTAGTTGCATCAACTGCTTCTTGGTGGCTAGTAATTTGTGTGGCCTTCATACCAGCTGGCTCTCTGACGATCCAAGTTGGGATATCCAGAATCATTGCATAGTCTGTCAACGTGTCTAGCCAATTCAACACATCACGGCGTTTCTTGTCTGCTTTGGGACAGCCACTACCAGCACGCCAGTCGCCTTCCCATTTACCTTTACCGATCTGAAATCCGCCTGAGTCACCCAACATAAAAGTGCCCTTTTCACGATTTCTGACCATGTCTTCGCTCTTAACAACTTTATTAAGATCCAGGCTGGCGTGACCAGCACTGTACAGACTCCATTTATATGGAAAGAATCCATCCTGACTATTCCACCAGTTAAGATTCTCTACAGTGGTCATACCCTTGGGCAATCTGCCACGGCTTTCTTCGTACTTGTCGAATCGCTCTTGTCCAATAGCTGTGCTAAAGTGTCCGCCAATGGCTGGCAAGAACAGTGCATAATCGCTTTGCTTACTGGTTAAATCATCACGTGCCATAAAATTTTACTTGTTCTATTAATTTGTAATCGTCAGCAAAATGCTGTTTTAATCTGTCAACGTATTTAGGATTGTTATCCAGAATTGTTTGAAAAATCTGTTTGAATCGTTTGCGATCTGGACTATTTTCGCTTACGTGCTGATAATCATAGTTTTCATATTTGTTATGTCCAAGATGCTCAAATACAAACTTGCTAAAATTACTACGATACTCTGTGTTGCACATCATAAATGTGCAGTTGTCTGTGTCTAGACCTTCAATGAATTTAATCTGATGTTCGGTGTGATCGTCAAATGTTATTCTATCAAATATCAATTGCTCTGTCTCATAAAATGGGACTTGCATTGTTGGATGATATAGTGTCAAGTACTCAGCAATGCCACTAAGCCAACGGTCAATGGGGTCACGCAGAACAACCAATGCTGGTTTGTCTAGTTTGTCTGTGTGATAATTATAAAACTCCCAACCCCAGTCTAGTAAATTGGGTTTAGTCCAAGAACTGGCATTTTTGGGAATGTGAACGTACATTAGGGCATACTCTGGGTGAGTCATACACTCCCCAAAGATATGACCTTTATGCTGCCATTCAGCAATACTACGTTCTATGATCACTTGGTCAGTGCTGGCAAGATGTAGTTGTATTCAATTAGACCACTGTCAACAGTAATCATACTAGCACCATCATCGCTCATACGATAAGTCTTATCTCCCGGCAATGCTAGAATTGAGAGTACTGTTGCTACTGGCCAGTGCCATTGTGTCTTGGTGAAGTTGCCGCTTACGCCACTGGCAAAAACAAAGTTACCAGCGTGTGAGTTTGGATCACCGAAGAAGAATTTCAGATCGCCATTTTCTGTCTTTGCAGTAAACGATGTTTCTTCACTGTTTGCTGCTGCCTGAAAACGCAGACGCTGAATGTTTTGCACTGTTGGTGCAAACTCAACATTCCATTTAGCGCCACGGAACTTGACAGATTTCAATTTGTCATTGATAATGCCTTCTGCCATATAACGATAATCGTTTTTGAAGTCGCCTGCTGCGTTTTCGAAATGAAGTCCGCTGGGCACAGTATCGCCATTTGTGTCAGTTTGTGTGTTGACTGTGATTTTTGCGTTCTCACGATACTCGTCAATGCCCAGAATTGTTTTCAGTTTGCTGAGATTGGGCATACCGAAAGTACCAATAAAGTCTGGGTGTGCTGATTTGAATTTGGCTTCAAGAATAACACTGCGGTCTTCGCTGATGCTGTTGATAAGTGTTTCGTTTTGTGTGCCAGTGATTTTGATAAGATCAATGTTGTTCAAGCCATGTGTATGTTGAACAATGTCTTTTAGATAGTCTTGCATAATATACTCCTAGTGTGTTGATTGTAACTTTTTTATTTAGGTTTTTCAAGGCATCCTGCGCTTTATTTCACCCATTACCTGATGTGCTTTGACCGTAGTCAGTGTACCTGGTCGTTTGACTTCTATCCAGCTGATGTTTGGTTCTTCTGTAATAGTCTGAACAACTTCAAATCCAATACCCTCGCAAGTCGGCACCAAGATACTCTTGGGGATAAAGGTCTGTGCAAAGTTTTCTGCCATACCAGCACCTGCAGGAGTATCACCATCGTTGTAACTGAACAAGAATACTCCGCCTGTACGTAGTAAGTTCTTAACGCTTTTCAGAACCTGTGTGATTGTATCCAAACTCACATAGTTGAAGTGTCCCCAACTGAATATAAATCCAAACTGTTCCTGGGGCAAGGGTGCAAAGTCGTATTCTTTATTTAGGTATTTGCGCAGGCGTTGTTGATATTCTGGAGGGAACTTGCTGTTAGCACTATCCAGAAAACCCTGATACTTGTCCATAATGTACAAGGGATCGGCAGCAACTAAGTACTGCGTCCACTCACCGTCACGACAACCAATCTCTAGTGCAGGGTATTGCCAACTTGTATAGAGTTGAATACGCTGACGAACCATATCTTCTACTTCGGGTCTTAGATGAATACGACGGTGATTTCTAACGTGGTCAATTCCTCCGTCGTGTTCTTCTAGTTCGTAGTTGTCTACAAACAATTTGTGACTTACTTGATCGATTCTGCCCTGTATGTCAGCAATCTTGTATTTAAAGTCATCATAGGGCGCAACTACTTGATCCAACAAGGTTGAATAATATTGAACCAAGCCCTCGATATAATCCAAGTTGTCTTGCTCAATCACTGGCACTTGCAGTTTTACATTCTCAATATGATTGCGTAATCTTGCTATGGATTCTTCAATCTCTTGTGTGTTAAAACTATCTAGCAGTGATTTCTTTAGTGTGACTAGATCGTAGAGCATATCAGTCCCAGCTGAATAGATTGTCGAATGTTGATTTAGTATCAGTGTGAGCAAGAATATCCCACTCTAGTACGCCCAACAAGTTTTCTACTTTCTGGTCAACAATGGTTGATTGCATAGTCTCTTGGTCGAATGGCAACTGTTTGAACCAATCGGGAATATTTGCCTGATCGATTGGATAGCCCACTGATGTATAGTCCAAAGGATTATCTTTGAGTTTACATACAATTGTTTTCATACCGTCAACAATCTTCATTGAATAATTGTCAGCATACATTCTGCGTAGAGTATTCCAATTCATAGCAGCACGAACGTGTCCAGGCATATTTGCTTTGCCCAGTCGTTGTTCATCTGCTGTGTATTTTGTCAGATTGTTCACACGCTTGGGTGTGCCCTTCTCCCACGCTGGCAGATCGTTGAAGTCTAGTTTGAATTTACGAATCTTTTCATAGATGTGTTCTTTATCGCTGCCAGTCAATACATCCAACAAGATTGCGCTCAAGAAATCCTGAACTAGTTTTGGCGTATCTGATCGTTTCAAGTCCAAGCCCATAGCCTTGACTTTGCCTGGCTTGCCATCAACATCTAGTCGTTTGCCCTCAAGATCAAAAATCAGTACAGCATACCGCTTCTTCTTGATGAACAAGCCCTTTTCAGCAATCAGTTCACGACCACCCTTGATGATAGCACCCATTTCACGTGGACAATGACAAGCACGTTCCATAAATGCTGGGAAACTTTCATTCACGCTGTCTGCGATTGTGTCATAGAGTGCGATACAAACGTCCTTGTTCCATTCCATCTTGCCAGCACGAATATCTTTTTCAAAGATTGGGTATGCACTGAAATAAACTGAGTCAGTATCACCATAGATGATTGATTTGCCCACGTGATCGTATTCACCAGTCAGACATTCATTAACGTGTGCATCCATATGACGAGCAATGCTACGACCAGTAAGAGTAGTTGATTGACCAATGCGTTTGTCAAAGAATCTACAGCCAGCGTTCAAAATCGCACCGTACAAACTGTTCAAGTTAATCTTCTTAACAAGCTGACGTTTGTCCCAGTACGCCTTGTCCGCATCTGTCTCGGCTTCTTTCTTCTTGGCCTGCATTTCTTTACGTTCTGCATACCAACGTTTCAACAAGCCGGGAATGATACCTTCAACGTCATATCTAAAGATAGTACCGTTTGCACTCAGAGTCCAGGGCTGATTGCTGTCAAAGATTAGATGCCAGACTTCTGCTGCTGTGTGCGTAGTACTGCCACCCTCTTCCCAATCAATTGTGATTTCTGTGCCCTGTTCCATATTCATCACAGCGTTATACTCAAGACAGGCAAACAAACCTTCCCACGAGTCAGCGAAACTACTGCCAGCAGCCTGTTTCTGCGACAAGTGATGATCGGTCATTGTTTGTCTGAATTGCCCAACGATGGTTTCGGGTCCCATGTTGAGTGCTCGAATAGTCGAGGGATAGAGTGAGTTAATGTCGATTGCCCCGATGTAGTCGTGCATACCTCTTTTGGGCGTAGCAACATAGGCACCTGCGGCTTGCGTTGATTCAGAGTCGTCATACTTCTTTCTATTTGGAACGATCATACCACGTCCGTGAGCCTCGTTGATGATGGCCTGCTCTGTAACTGCGACTGCACCCATAGTAGTCGCCAACAACACGGTATTATCGTGAGCAATTTCGTTGGCCAGGTCGATGAAACGTAGTTTCTTGTCTAGCTTTGCCAACAACATGGTATCTTGTCTGTTATAGTCGATGAACTTGTAGAAGTCAGTGTTGTACAACTGATCCAATGTGCCTTCGTAGGCAACTTTACGTTCATCAAGTTCGTATTCGCCAATGGCGTCCAAACTATAACTGTGTCGTTCTTCGTAGGTATACTTGCGATAGAGTTGCATATAGTCCATATGCACACGACCAATTAAATCGTATGTAATGTTCTTTGCACCAAATCGCTCAAACTCACGCTGTTTGGGAAACTGATTCCACAAACACATTCTGCGTGTATCATCTTTGCTAAGAATGCGAATGATACGCCCAACAGTATAGGGTACGTCGAAGCCTTCGCTGTTCCAGCCACTCATAATATCTGCGTCTTCGATCAGGTCAAGGAATGTATTGAGCATATCCTCTTCTCTGTCAAACAGATAGCAGTTTTCAAATCTGTTGCAGATTTCTTCTGCCGATTCCCAGCTATAACTCTTTGGAGGCAAGGCCAATGTTACCATCTTGTCGCACCAATCAAGGTACACTGAGATAGCAGTTATAGCGTTAAATGGGTCTTCTGGGGGAGCATAGCCTTTCTCAGGGTGGAAATCCACCTCAATGTCGAAAAATGCTGTTTGTAGTTTAGGTGAATCGATTCCAAGATAGTTATTTGAGAGGCATCTAAACACGGGGTTAAAGTCACTCTCCCACAATCTCTTGTTATCTTGAATCTTGAGTTCTTTGTGAAACTCTTTGCTATTGCGAGTGCTGAATCTACTGACAGGAGTCCCATAAATTGTGGTAAATTTACCTTTGGGATCGTCATAATAGAATGTATATTCAGCTGGGTATTCTCGGTATTCTCTGACGCCGTTCACTCGTTCTACGATGTGAATACGGTCTTTTTGCCTGTCGTACAGGGCATCAACGTAACTCATAATCTCTCCGTATGTGATTTAAAGCTCACACTCACTCTACATGCCAGTTTATAGTCAGGCGACGACTTAAAATATTTATGCAACAATCATTCGCACCAGGCCAATAGTGTCGATTGAAGTCAAGAGGATATAGTTGGCCAACATCCCAAAACTCTTGCGAGTCCACGCAGCCCAAGCATACATAGCACAGCCACTGATCCATATAGGATATAGGGCAAAAAGAGGAGGGTTAGGTACTGTGCAAGCCATAGTGAGGCTGCAACCAATACTAGTAGCCCAAGCAAGTAGCTCAATGCAAAACCTAAATGGATGTGTTTTGTAGTCATCTTTGATCCACAGGAAAATGTTGGCCAATATATCGTTCATAATAAATTTACAATCAGTGGTTTATAAAGTAATATATTGTTTCGTCTGATTGTAAAGTGCGTGAGTCACAGTGTTTTCCCAACAGTTTCTAGAATAGTGTTGAGTTCATCGTGATCACGATTGGTCTCACCCAACTTGGCTTTATGTGCAATTTTCAGTGCCTTTTTCAGCGTTGCTGGTTTGATTTCCAATTCTTCTGCTACTGCTTTGACAGTATCATTCAGACCTGCGTTGAGGTCTTCGATTTCTTGCAACACACTCATACCTTCATTGATGAGTTGTGTCAATTTGATTTTGGCTTCGCCATTGAATGTGCGGTCGTAATCGCTCATAAGTTCTCCTAAGTGATAATCTATTGTATAAGTTTATGCGTTGATTTTCAAGTTAAACGGTGTTATCCCTTGAATTGTTCCAGCAGAATAGTGATGGCTTCTCTGACACCGGGGTCGTGCATATAGTACTGCTTTAGGTCTTTGTCCAAATAAGCTGGTCGCTTCATTGGATCTCCTGCGATACTTTCTGACTTGCGTTTGTTTTCAAAGTAGTCCATATTCTTATCCAAATCATAGATATATGATTTTGGTTCTTGTTTGTGTCGCTTGGGGTCAGCACACAATCTATCTAAATTACTATAACTCCAAGATTGGAAGTAGTCTGTGTTATAGAATGTGTCTGCGTTGTATTGTACCAGTGTACTCTGTGCAATGGATTTTCTGCCCTTGCTGTCTCTGGTATCAAAGAATGGTCTCAGCATACTGAATTCCCATTTCAAATTGTAGTAATGCCACCACCACCAATCTGATATGGTGTTGATACCTTCAATACCGACTTCTTCAATGTTTGCGCTGACTTTATCTGTGTACCAATCGGCAAAACTCTGACTGGCGCCTTTGTTAACTATGCCCTGTGCAATCAATCTTCGATTGTTGCGCCAAGGCAGTAAGTGCTGTTTATCTGCTAACAGATACTCATACATGGGCATACTGGGTCCAAACAAACAATCTCCTGGGTCACCGTGCGCAACAATGTGCGATTTGACGAACTCATCAGTGACATTTAGTGTAGCAGTTTCACGGCATTCTATTTTGCCTTCTATGAATTCTTGATAGAAATGTGGGTTTTCTTCTACACTTTTTGCCGAATGATAGATAACAATCTGTTCTAGGTCGTTAGTGTTCTTTATCAAGGCACTGAGCACACAAGTGCTATCAATGCCCCCACTCCACATCACAGCTATTCTACGATCTTGTGCAAGCAACTCTGTTGCTCTGCGATCCAACAAGTCGCTTAACTTGTCCTGAACATAATACAATTCGGGAGCAGCAAATACGGGATTGCTAGTTGCTGACCAAGGATTAGTAAATGTGCCCTGTCTGGCTCTAAGATCGTGTAGCCCCAATACATAGAAAGCAATCTCTGCCCAATGTTGACCTTTTCCAGCAACACGCATCTGACGTATTGGCAAACATACCATAGCACTTGACTTTAATCCGGCTAAATGGTAATCTACGTAACGTGGGTTCATTGTTGAATTCTACAGGAATTTTAGAGGAAAATAAATGCTCACTTTACCCAGAGAATGGCGTTTATCTGGGATTCGGCAGCAGCCGCCGACACCTTCGTAACTAAGTACGGTCCTAAGGTAGGTGTTAAGAATATTTAGCGCGGAATGTAGCGTATAGGCTATATCTACTGGAATCTTTGACTGGATTAAGCATACCGTGTGGTAATCGTCTGTTGCAAATAGTTATGTAACCTGAATTTGGTACGAAAGCACAAGTATGTCTGCCTTTAGTAGTATACCAAGTAGTGCCAATATATGGGTCTAGACTTTGAATATAGACCTGAAAATGTGCATATACAACATTATCATCTTCGTGGAATGGAATCATATAACCAGGATCGTCACGCCAGACTCTGACCTGATTGCATTGTATGTTTTGATTGTCTAGTAGTTCAATGATACCAGACATATCAACTGAGGTCAATTCTTCTAAGATGCCATCATTGACCCAAGTCAATTCTTGTCTTAAATTACTTGCTGTACTTTGTACAAATGCTTCTTGGTCTAGCCCAAGCACAGTTTGTTTGATGTATTCAAAATCAGCAGAGTCAAAAAATTGACCAACACTCCATAGCCCATCGTCCAAAGGTACTACGTCTGATAGATTTAACTTGAGTTTTTTCATTAGAATAAGTCTGGGTTTTGGTCAGCAAAGTCACGCATCAACACACCCGCTTGTGCGTTGGCTTCGTTCTCGATCTCACTGCCAGTATCACCGTCGCCTGGTTGAATTCTGTCTTCTTCACGTTGTTTGTGATGTGTGAGTTCGTGACCCAATGTTCGCAGCACATCCATGATATGACGATCTCGGTATGCTACTTGTACGGTATTTGTATTTGGATCAAATAGACCAAATGTTGGATGTTCTGTAGAACCAATCTCTGCTACAAGTTTAATCTTTGGTAGTCGTTTAATACCCAAAGATTTAACGCAGTGTTTGACAAAGTTGTTGCCAACTCGATGTAGGTCTGGCTCGGCAGATTCTTTTAAGTGTTCTTTTTGGAATGTGTCAGCAAAGGCCTTACACATTTTTTCAATATCTGGATTGTTTGTGAAGCGAATATCAAAGTCGTTGTGCTCAACTTCTTGATGTTCTGGATCACGGTATCCGCAATAGACCACTTTAACAGGAGTAGTTTCAATCAGTTCGTTGCAGCTAATGCCCTGTCTGTCTGGCATATCATCTACACAAGGACTCAGTGTAGTAACAATCACAGCATCTTCGGGTATCTCGCCATACATACTCTTGAACTTGTCTAGTGCTCTGCGTTCAGCATGTGCCCACTTACCTTCAAAATGGCTAGTGGCGCAGACCTTTTTACCGTCGCCGATTACCGCAGCAGCAACAAGTCCACTACCACTGTCTTTGCGTTTGTTTTTGATGATCAGATCGCAGAGTTCTACTAGAACATCATCATAATCAGTTTCTTGTGATTCTGCTAGATCAAATGCTTTGAGATTCTTTTGTATCTGTCCTGGACGAACATCCTTGGTCAGACTCATACTATAACGAGTGTCTTTAGCTTGTGATTTCGTAGCAATCACGCCAGTACCACCAGCCTCAAACAACTCGTAGATATTCATTTCAAGACGCTTCTTAACATCCAGCTGTGTTTGCGATGTGCGTCCATACGCTCTGCTAAGAAGTTGCTGAATCCGTGTTCACCTTCTGCCTCAGCAACATCATAGACCATCTTTAACAAGATGCACATTTTGTCGCTGTCTTCTAGCAACATAGTGACCATAGCACCATCTGGGATGACTTCGGTTTGGTCTTCAATACGAGTAAGAACACTCAACTTGCTCAAACTACCTGGAGCGTAGCAGTCTAAGGCGCGCAACTTTTCAGCAAAGTCATCTATGATGCCATAGACTTCTTCGTAGATGTTTTTAAATAGTTCGTGGAACTGTTGAAAGTGAACACCTTCGACATTCCAGTGAAACTCGTGTGCCTTAAGATAGAAAGCAAACTCGCTGGCGAATGCGATTCTGGCTGCTTGCTGTAGTTGTGATAGTTCTTCCATACTGTATTTATATAATGTCGTATCCAGCTCGTTTCATAGCATAAAGACGACTTTCCATGATTTCATCTTCGTCAAATGGTAACTCTGTTTGCAACTCTTCTGGATCGTGCAACAACTCTTGTGTATGTCCCGGAGTTACCTTCATTGGGGCATTAGCTGGATTTTTCAATCCTCTGAGCTGACTTATCAAAGCATCTTTTTGGATTGTTAGTCTGGCTTTTTGACTTGAATCATCCCCGTAACTTCCAGGTATTTTATCCAACTGTTTTTGAATCAATTTGATCTGTTGCTGTAACTGTGTGATTGAGTCGTGATCATTGCTCTTAGCTGGAGCTGCTACTGGTGCTGGGGTAGGATGAACTTGTTGTTTTAGTTCATCTTTAGCAACTGGTTTGTCCAACTCTTTTCTAATCACTTCACGCTCTTTGCTGTCTTGGTCTTTTTTCTGTTGAACTGGCACATCTGCGGCACGGACTTTGCTTGGCAAAGTTTGTGTTTTGACTTGATCAACTCGTTGACTCAATCTGCGTAACAAATCTTGTTGCTGTTTGTTAACAGTTTCAACACCCTGTAACTCTCGTTCAGTACTGTCTAGTTCTGAGCTTAATGGATCTAGTTGACGCAAAATTTTGTTGACCTGTGCGTAGTTGTCTCTGGTCTGTTTAGCAACCCCGCTCAAATATCCAAACACTGCGTCTGTATCGCTTTGTGCTTCTGGGTTAGTACGGCGAGCAACTCTGATTAGTTCTTTACCAGCTGGGCTAGAGATAGCTTCGTTGGTCTTTTGCTTTTGTGGTTGTTGACGTTGTTGTTTGCGTTTTTCTTGTTGAGCAACACGTTTGACCATGTCTTGATACTCATCACCATAATCAGCTTCTTGGTCTTTTTTCTTGCTTTCACCCAAGCTGCCCATACCACTACCACCCACTGGGCTAGTTGTGTCTGTGACTGGAGCAATGCCGCCTCCGCCAAAGCCGCCACCGTATTGATCCTCACGAGTGTAGTTTCCAATTGGCTGCAGGATAAAATCCTCTGCACTTAACTTTTGTCTTGTTGGATCAGCTTCTGTTTTATGAACATATGTGTCGATGACTCGTTTAGCCATGATGTGATTAACTGCCTTAGCAACTATGATTTTTTTATTACTACGGTGTGGATTATAAATCACATTGACTTTTTGATCTGAGTGGAATATTCTAGACTCATCCACTTCGCCTCCTGGACTTGCACTACCCACTTGTTGTCCATCAGAGTTCATAATAAATATGGCCTCATTGCGAGCATTGGCAAGTTCTTGAGCCGCTTGAATAGCATCGCCTCCTCCCCAAAATTGACCAAGCATTGTGCCTTGCGCATCTGTTAGATTGAATGAATCGTCGTTGGTGTCATCGTTGTATTCATTTTCCTGTGGTCTTGCACCGCCTACGCCTACACGACCTGCATCGTCATTTACAAACACATAGATGTTGCGTTGATTTGCATATTGCTGTGCGGCATCTAGTGCATCTTCTTCTGAACCATTTATGATATCAACAAGACCACCTTCGCTGTTTGTTAAACTATATTGTCTTTGTTCTTGACGAGGCCAACGACCATACTCAACGCCATCACGACTGATAGTGACTGGGCGACTGTATTGGCTATACATATTTCTGGCAAGTTCATATGCTCGTTCGCTGTTGACCTGTGATGGATCATAGTGTTGCACCATGCTGCCGTTGTTCAGAGTCCACATGTCTTGTGCATTTGAATCACCACGTGGTTCTTGGTCTGCTGTGCGCTGACTTGTAAACTTGGCTGCATCGGCTTTTGGAGCTGCCTTAGTGCCTGGTAATGGAAGTGGTTTACTTGTATCACCACGCAGTGCTTTAACAGCATCAACAAATCCTGGATCTGTTTGTTTAATGGTCTGCATATAGCCAATACCAACAGCATTCTTATCACGGTTCTCGTTATACATACCAAATGCACTACCACGTTCAGTACCATGAGCGCTGAATTTATCAGCAAACTGTTCCAAGGTACTACGTTTTGTTGGGAACATTTCGAGGCGTAAGAAGTTTTCTGGTGCTGCCGAAGCAATATTTTCTTTTGTTGCTGTAGCAAATCCACTATCTGCTAATAATCGTTCGCGGGCACTTGGATCTGGTACAACTTTGACAGTTATTCTACCAGTACCGTAGTTAGATTTTGCCCAATATTTGGCAGCTTCTACTGCTTGTTCTGGTGTGCTACCACGAGTCGTAACAACATCAACAAAACGAACTGGAATACCACGAGCCGCAATAGAACGAATATCAGTTAATGCCAATTTATCAGAGTTTGAAACTTCAGGAGCTTTCATCATCTTGACCAACTTACCAACATATTCATCACGATAGGCAGTTGGATCACTTGCGATAATCATGGCACGAACAAAACGGCCCACTGTGTTGGCAATATCTGCTGCCTTGCTCAAATAGTCACCACCTGCGTGTCTGAATGAAACATACTTGCCGTTGAAGTTGACTGTAGCAAAGTGATCGCCGCTGATGCGTTTGACCATCTCTTTCATTTCTTTTTCTGCGTCTTTGAATGTGGTAGAACCAACAGTTGGCAAACTACCGTTACCCTTTAAATTATTGATAACACTGCGAGCATAGCTGTTGTTTTCACGGCCAAACTGTTTCAACACATAGTTGTCACCAATGAATGTTGCCAACTTTAGCACATCAAGTTTGTCCGGAATACTGACATTGATGTGTAGGCCAGTAGAGTTGTTGGTATAGAAGTTTAACTGTTGTGCTTTCTGATACCATGTGCGTAGTGCTGTCATTGCAGCATCTGCCTTCAGTGGGGGACTAACAACCTCTGCTGCATAATCGCCCTGATTTGGGCGCAAGCTACCGTCTGGTTCAATATACCAACGGTCAAGTTTCTTTGTTGCTTGGTGATACCCTCGGAAGATTTCCATGTTGTCACCAAACACATCTTTAAGATTTGCCTTCAAAAACTCAGCGCCGTCCATGTATTCGCCACTGTGGCTACTGCGTCTGCGTGGGGCTAAACTTGCTGGTTCAGCGGCCCCAGGAGTAACATAGTACCAAAGTTTTTCTTTTAGAGTGTCCGTGTTGTTATTAACGCGACCTTTGAATGCCCATTTTGCTTTCAATAAATCTTTAAGATTGTCTGTACCCATTGTTTCAGTACAGAACTCAGCAAAATGCTGTTTAAATTTATTAAGAAGTTCCGGTGTTTGCTCTTGTCTATAACTCCAGCCCGGAATATATTCACTGTAAAATTCATCTCTGCGACCATCTTCGGCGTTAGCAACTTGACTGCAACGACCGTCCACTGGACCAGTAGTAACACGATAGCAATGAAGCATTGCATCTTTGATTTGTGTGATTACTTCGGGGGTCAACGCACTTTTTGCAACACGGCCACTGAAATCAATATCAGTATAATCTTTGAGAACTCTGATGACAAAATCACGAGCGTTGACATCCACGGGATTACCCTCTGCGTCTCTGCCATATCTGCGTTCAGCGTCACCGTTCATAAAATAAGCCGTCATATTTTTGAACTCACGGTCTTTTAACAGTTTTTTTAATTTTTCTAAGATTGGGCTGCCTCTTTCGTCATTTGCTATAAGGTCCCTGACTTTTGTTTCTGCCCAATTTCTATAGTGCGCCCAAACGCTTTTGTACCCACCAGATGCAACCTGAACGCTGCTTTTATACTTGAACAAGTCATCAAAGACTTTTTGAAATTTATCGCTACCATGTGCGGTACGCAGAATACCATCTATCAAATCGTTTGTGGTCTTGCCCTCAATCCATGTAATACTGTTTGGATCATAGCCCGCTGGCACTTCTTGTGGGCCCTCTTTCCATGCTTTTACAGTTCGTCCTGGAATCAGTGTTTCAAACTCAAAACCAACCAACACACCTTTTTCAGCACCCTGACTAATAGCCTGAGCAAACGCTGAGGGGTTCATGGCTACTTCGTCAATATTGTCTTCTGTGACAGCCTCTTCTTCCATACTGCCGATTGGACTAACATCATTGTCTGTGCCCCAAGTAGCACTGACGCCATTGCCATCAGCCAATGCACCATCGATGCCGTTATTCTCTTGAACACCCATCATTAGACCATTAAAGTCTTCGGCTAGTGTGTTCTTCTTGGTGCCTTCAAATAATGTGTATAAGTTCATTTCGTTTGTCCTGGAACAGGGTTCTGCTGTGCAGTATTTGTGCTTTGTTGTGGTTGTTGACCCGCTGGCTGATTGGTACCAGTTTGTTGCTGTGCCTGTTGAACTTTAAGTTCTTTTTGCTTGTCTACTGTATCTGCTTTGGTAATCAACTGTTTCATTTGTGCAGCAGTCTGTGGGTTTTGCAAGGCCTTGCTTGTAGCAACTGCCAATGGTTCCATTTGCTTTAACTCTTGTGCATTTAAATCAGTGTTTGGCTTGTCATCAAGTTTAGTCATAGTATCACTGAACTTGACTTTATTTAATGGCTGCGCTGCACCCTGTTGATTTAATGCTGTAGATAACTGATTGGTATTCTTTTGAATCTGTTGCTGATCCATTTTCTGTTGTTGAGCTTTTGGATCGGGATTTTGATTTGTACTACCTTGTGGGGCTTGACTAGCAGCACCATAGCCACCAGTGCCACCATACTCGTTCAAGTCTTCTTTATCTTGCCACCAGTATTTTTGACCTGCCTGCGTAGCTTTGGTTGGACGAGCTTTTGCTTTTGGACCACGATAGCCACGTTCCCATGCTGCTGCACCTGCTGCTGCTGATTTGCCCTGTTTAACAAAGTGAGCAATCACTGCCTGCTTGCTGTCTAGTTCTTCTGCTATGAGTTGATTTATAAATGACTCGTTGATTTCGACTGGCATCATCTTACAAACTTCTTTTTTGATCTCTATCTTAGCACTGGGCACACGTTGTTTCAACATCATCAAGTCTTGTTCTGCTTGTCCAAGATTGTTATATTTTGACGCTGGCTTATCATTTACATAAAGAACAAACTCGTCTGCACTTTCTTTAAACTCTTGGAACTCACGCATTAATTGATGTGCGTTGGTACGAGGATTCTCTACTAGTGCTTTTTCTAGGTCTTTGATAATGCTTTCTTCTGCACTGCCACCAACCATTTTGTTCTTGGCCTGGCTTGCTTTGTCAGTGCCTTTCCAGTATCCAGGAAACTTTGGACCCGTTGGCTTCTTAGTATCGCTTTTCATACTTTCGTCAATGCGGGCTAACTTGCCCAACAGGTCTCGCATACTCATCTTTTAATCATCCCTGATTTCTTTGGCTTTTTGGCTTTGAATGGACTGTTCTTTTGGCTATAGTTACCACCAAACAATGTACCAACATTGCTGCCTTTACCAACGCTCATAGATGTAGCAATACCACCAGCACCGCCACCTGCACTGGCAAACTCCATCAATTTGCTTTCAAACATCTCAGCATAGTCTGGGCTTTCCTTCATACCAGGATAGCGCTGTTTGCCGGGCTGTCCTTCGTTGCCATCATCACGAATTGGATGTGCTTCGTCACTGTAGTTGCCTTTTGGCATTTTTTGCGCCACACTTTGCTTTTGTAGATAAGCATAGTTGGTTACCAGGTCGCCTGGAAAGTCTTCGTTATACGTAAATAACATACGAGCACGACGGTCACCTAGTTCATCACGAGCAATAGTATATGCCGCTCCTAATACTTCTTCAGCAGAACCTGACGAAACTAAATTGGGATTTTCATTAAAGACTTGTTGTGCCAACTGTTCTGCATAATTAGAGCCTTCCGCCACACCTTGCTCAAACATACCAGATTCACCACGATGCATTTCTTTTTCGCTGATCAAATACTGCATAACGCTGGTCAACATACCTTTGGCAGCGCCCATCTTTTCCGCTACCCATTCAGGAATATCATCGTCATCTCTGATGTTTTTGTTTAAGTACACTGCCACACGGTGTATGGTGTGTAGGCTGTTTTTAAATGTAGAACCATCGTGATCGGGTTCGCCGATGAATTCTTCGCCCACGCCTTGCTCACCAAGCCCATGTACTCTCAACGACTTCTCGTAATGAGATTCTTCATCGTTTGCTGGCTCATCGTCAAAATCATCAAAATCCCCATCAAATTCTTCTTCATCGTGATTGCCGTGCAAATCGTTGTAATAATCTTCATCACTGTCATAGTTATGAGGATTGATTTCATTGACGGTCTTGATAGATTCTGTCATCAATTTATTAATGTTAAAAAGATCGTTGGTTTTCATATTATTTTATCCGTGTTAGCGTATTTATGCGAAAAACAATCCGCCGCCTCTGACATTGACTTCCCCGTTTATAGTCATATTTTGTGTGTAAAATACTGGGTCAGAGTTACATTCACGCACATACAATCTGTGCGCCCCTGGTTCAATATTAATTTCGATGTGTTCTCTAATGAATACATCGTATGCAGCCCAAGTCCAACTGCGTTCTGTGAGCATTTCATCATCAACATAGATGCGGTAGCTGGGCTGGCCTTCGCTACGACTGCAATAAACATCCACAGTTAAACTTACTGCTGCCATTATTTTGCCTTCTTCATACCAGCAATCAAGGCAAGCTCTTGATCAATACTTTGGACCACGCTTTCTGTCAGACCTTGTTTAATATCAAACGCATACTGGCCCGAAACACTACCTGGAATTGGTTTAACATTAAGCATTTGTGATATTTTTTTAGCCTGTAGTGGATCACAATCAACCCATAGTTTACCGTTGCTCATCCAAGCATCTCTGCAATATTGTTTTACTTGCTTTAGTAAACTTTTATCAATGCCTTCCGCCACACCTTGCTCACGCAAACTTCTATCTTGACGATATTCATCGTGTAAGTCTTTCAACCATTCGAGTGCTTCTTCTCTGCTACTGATGCTGTCTGCACCGTTGTCTGCCTTGTAATGGAAGCAACCCCAACCGTTTGCGTCTTGGTAAATTTCACCAACTGGCTTGCCATTTTTTGACTTGATTACTTCTGCGTTAGGGTAGACTGTATCATTAAAGCCTTCTGCCAAGCCGCCGCCCAAATACTTGTCTAGTATTTGTCTTGCCACTGCTGGATTGCGAGGATACAGGTCTGCGATAATGGCATTCTTTTGTGCATCATCTGCTTGTGGCCACATTGTGCGTATTTGTGTAGCACTGGTTACTCCACTGGGGCCTGCATCAAACTGTACAGTTGGCAAGTAGACCATGTAACCATGTTGACTCATTGGAGCAAGATTGCCCTTGTGATATGGTTGTAGATAACTGGGAGTACCGTCTTTTTTGACACCACCTGCCCCTGGTGGTTCATTGCGATCTTTTTCGCTACGTGCAAAGATCAACACAGTATTATCAGGATCGTATTGACCAGTAACTTCTTTTGCTACAAAAGGGCTTTTTACCAGTTGGAAGTTCTTGGGGTTCACACCAGCGATCTGAGCAAGTTTTTGCTTTTCGGCAAATGGAAAAGGACGATCTTTACGGTCGTCCGTTGCTACATAAACGATGTGTGCTCCTGGGAATGCTTGCTCTGCTGCTCGGTACAAGCTCAAGTGTCCGGGGTGAAATGGGTGAAAACCCCCTGGGATTAAGACCAGGGTTTGTTTTTGCTGTGCTTCAAAAAGATCAAGAATGAACATATTATACGCCTATAGCGTATTTATGCTCACATTGTTTCTAGAAGCCAGATGTAGAAGGGGTTGGTCCAAGTCAAAGACCAAGCACCGTTCCAGCCCATATTCACACATTTGTTGATGGTCTGAGTAGTTTCGCCTTTGTAAACCACTGGCATCTTGGTTGTATAAACCCCGTGATCGTAAGGAATCATACCTAGATCAATCTCATCAATCTCAACGCTGACAACATTCAACAGCATATCTGCTACGATTGTATAGTTGTCGGGATCAGTGTCATTGTCTTTTTTAGTGTCTGAGGGTTCTTTGTTCAACAACTCAACTTTGAGTGTGGCATTGTCAGTGGTGTACTCTACATCAAACTCGTGATATTCGACTACCCCTGTTTCTGCCTGTACTCTACCCTCAGACAACACAGCTTCATTGAAGCTGATACGATACTGGGGACGTTTGTCCCAGTACGTACCACTCAGACCCAGTTTGATGTGAATCTTTTCTAGGTCTGCCATGTTTATGCCTTTTGTGGACCTGCAACTGGTTGACCAGCTTTGGCCATACCGATAGCGTCAAGCAGAGCCTGAGGAGCCCCTTGTGGCACACCGTGATCTTCGCCGTGATACTGATTCTTGGCCTGACCAACAATGTCCAACTTGCTAAGATCGCCTTGGAACTCATAGTGTCCAATGTGATTCAACAAGACCTTGCTGTGTGCCCAAATCTCGCCACCCAGCTTTTGCCAACGACGGCAGAACAACCAGTCTTCTGACAAGTAGTGACCACGCTCATCGATCTCACAATCAAAGATCGAGTACATCATTGGCTCGTATTGTTTGCCTAGGCCTACATCGTCAACATATTTTGTATCTGGATGTGCAGCAATCAACTTCTCATAGACCTGACGCTTGAACAACAAGAAGCCTGTACCAGCTGTGTCAACTGTAAAGATATCGCCCTGAATCTTAGTTTCTGGTTTCAAGTTAATAACATAGTTGACTGGCAACGCTTTCTTGGGATACAGACCAGCAATGACTTCTTTGTCGCAGGCCAACATTTTCAAGATAGCATCTGGTTCAAAGCGAATGTCAGCATCAATAAACATAAAGTGAGTTGCTGTTTGATTGGTCATCATTTTGGCCATCAAGTTGTTACGACCACGAGTGATCAACGACTCGTTAACCATTGTATCTAGTGACCAGTTTAACCCAGCTTGTTGTGCCAACAAGATGAAACGCAACAGACTTGTGACTGTTGGTTCGCTCATCATACCACCATAACATGGGATACCGATGTGCAAATGAACTTGTCTAAAGTCGAAGGGAACGCCCTGCGGTTGTGCCTGAGCTTGCTGTGCTTGTTTAGCTGCCGCTGCCTTGATTAGGTTAACGGCGTCACTTTGAGATTTTTTCTTGTCTGTCATTTTTTACTTTCTTGAGTTATGCTTTTTGAACTTCTACGATTACGTTGGCACCGGCCAATTCCTGTGCTACCACTTCTAAATTAGTCAGTGTGTCGTCATTGATGATTTGTGTAACGTCTTCTTCACTGTCTTTAATCAAAGTACTGAATGTAAGAACTACTGTTTCTTGGTTAATTTTGGCCATATGCCACTCCTTGAATAATATGCTAGTATTTATTGGAGGTGATCTATGGGGTGAATTTTTCCTACGATGCCAGGACTAATCAATGATAAAATAGTTGCAATACTGTCATCGTTTGCGTAGATGTATGCTCCCCAAAGGGCTGGATACTTTTTCTTTAGATGTGTCAGTACACCTCCTGGGATTTTAACATCATCTCGGGCGGTTAACTGTGCCAGAATACTTCGTTTGGTTTCTAATGGGTAATTTCCGTCTCGCAACACAATCTTGTATTTGTATTCCGTTTTGTTCAGAAACACCACATTGTTGCGCAACGCATCTTCTGTGCCAGGTTTGGGAATGTTGATACTATACAAGTTGTCGTAAGAACTGATAGCTTCACTTATGATCTTTAGATCATATTCTGTTTCAGCATATACTTGTAGCATATTGCCCTCAGTTCTAAACTTGACTATGTGTTTGTGTGTTTTAATCACAGTGCGAACACGGTCAATCAAAAACTCATCAACATCATCCCAGTTAATATAAGGGTTGTAGGTATAATTATTACTAGATTGATAGAAACCGCGATAGCCCATGCCTGCGTTGCCACTATTAGCAGCAAGTCTATGCTTTATAACATAGGCAACGATATCCTCACAAAACTTGTCAGTGGCTAGATTTACCTTTTTTATATCATACACCAACCGCCACAAGTAGCGGTTGAAGTATTGTTTTTTGGTAGTCTCTAGCTTGATATTGTGATTTAGATTAACCCAATACGATGAATCCATTTTCATCCACTTGAGGTTGATGGGTAGTAATCGTACTGAATTCAAACTTGTCATCGTTGAAATCAATTTCGACTGTGTTGTTTGGAGCGATGCCTTCGAACAAGATTTTCTTGCTCAATGGAACTTTGATTAGTTCGTTGATCTTACGACCCAACGGACGAGCACCCATCTTGCTGTCATAACCAACTGTGGCCAGATGATCAACTGCTGCTTCGCTCAAACGAACTCTTATACCCTTTTCAGATAACAAGTCGTTGAGTTCGTTGATAAACTTGGCAACGATTTTCTTGACACTGAATGTATCCAACTTGTTGAACTTGCAGATAGCATCAATACGATTGCGGAACTCTGGCTTAAAGTAGTCTTTGACTGCTTTGTCATCTTCGCCACTGCGCTCAAGATCACGACCAAAGCCGATTGCATTACGCTCATTAGCGGCAGCACCCAAGTTACTAGTCATAATAATGATAGCATTACGAGCATCTGCTTTTTTACCACTGCTGCTTGTGACTGTACCTTCATCCATCAGACTCAGCAACACATTGCTAACGTCTGGGTGAGCTTTTTCGATCTCGTCAAACAAGATGATACTATTTGGATTCTTTTCCAAATCACTGATCAACAGGCCACCACCCAAGTTGCCGTCATCATAGCCAACATAGCCAGGGGGCGCACCAATCAGTTTGGCTGCTGTGTGTTTCTCTTGATATTCGCTCATATCATAGCGAACAAGTTTCATACCCAAGTTGTCAGCAAGCAATTTAGCCAGTTCTGTTTTACCAGTACCTGTTGGACCCAAGAACAAGAAACTTCCAATGGGCTTGTTCACAGATTTCAACCCAGCACGACTGACATAAATCTTTTCAAGCACATTCTCAACGACCTGATCTTGACCATAGAGCTTAGTGCGAATGTTTGATTCGAGGCTTTCTAGACTCTTGACTGCTTCGCTGCCAATCTGCTCTGCTGGAATCTTGACTGCTTTGGCAATAGCTTCAACGATGTTGCTTTTCTCACAGACTCGTTGACCTTGCACAGAGATTTTGAGTTTGGCACAGGCAGTGTCGATCAGGTCAATTGCCTTGTCTGGCAAACGTTTGTCTGACTGATAACGTACACTCAGATCCACTGCTGCATCAATGGCTTCGTCTTCAATCTGAACTTCGTGGAATTTTTCAAAGTGCTCACGCAGACCACGCAAGATTTCTTTTGACACTGTGGGAGTGGGCTCATCTACGCCCAAACGATAGAAACGGCGCATTAACGCACGATCTTTTTCAAAACTTTGGTTATATTCTTCCCACGTTGTACTTGCGATGACCTTGATAGTGCCCTTAGTCAATGCTGGCTTAATCATATTGGCAAAGTCAACTGAACTTTGTGCACCACTGCCAGCACCCTGCATTTGATGTGCTTCATCAATGAACAAGATACACTTGCCTTTTACAGTCAGTGCCTTGATAACATCTTTGAACTTTTCTTCAAACTCACCACGATACTTCGAACCAGCCAACAATGAACCAATGTCCAAGTTGTAAACGTGATAGTCACGCAGATAATCTGGTACGTTGAGTTGAACAATGTTCAAGGCTAAGCCTTCTGCAATAGCAGTTTTACCCACACCAGGATCGCCCACCATCAAGACATTTGACTTGTTGCGTTTGGCCAGAACGTGTGTGATTTCTTCAAGTTCGTATTCACGACCGATCACTGGATCAATCTTGCCTTCAAGTGCCAACGCATTCAAATCAGTACAATACTCATTTAGAATGTCTGTGGCCTTTTTGTCATTGGCTGTTTTACGACCAGTTTTTGCGTTGTAGAAGTGATTGTAGTATTCAATGAGTTCATCACGGTCTTCGATACCATATTTCAACAAGAAGTAAGCAGCCTGACTGTTTGTTTCTTGACTGATACTGATGACCAAATCGATCACAGTCAGACTACGGCGAGACGAGAACAAGACCTGTGTCAGCGCACGATTTAGCACACGCTCAACGCTGTGAGTTCTGCGCGGAGTTGTATTTTCTTCGCTGATTAAGAATGTTTGCTGGGCCAGATAAATTTCGACGTCCTGAGACATTCCCTGAATATCGACTCCATAGTTGTCCAGAAGTTTACCGAATGGTTCATAAGTGATGATACCATACAGAATGTGTTCCAGAGTTACATATTCGTGATTATAGTATTTGGCCTTTGCGGTGGCCGAATCGATGATTACTTCGATTTCGGGATTGGGTTGGATCATCTTATCGTTTTCCGTTGACATGGGTCCTCACAAATATTTATAGAGTTGATTTGATTTTGTTTACCAGTTCCAGCTGCTCTTGTGAGAGATTTCTTGGAACAGTAACGTTGATTTTAACAATTAAATTGCCTCTTGTCGAGCCGTGAAGTGCCCAAATACCCTGATTTTTCACTCTGAGCATTTGTCCGGGCTGTGTGCCTGGGGGAACTGTAATAATAAGTTTACTGCCCTCAAAATTGGTCACTTCAATATCTCCGCCAGTGATTGCTGTCAAACAGTCAATGTCGTGGAACGTGCCCACATCCTGCTCCATAACTTCAAAGTTTGGGTGTGGCTGCATAATAATCTGCACGTACAGATCACCACGAGTAAGAGTGTCAAAGAAGTTATCACCCAATCCTGGATACTTGATTTGGGTACCCTGGACTGCGCCTCTGGGCACAGTGATTTCTACGTTCTCTCTGGTACCTTTTGTGGTCTGTATGCTGACTGTGACATTTTGGTCTTCCATAATACTGGCCAGTGTCACTGCTACTCTGACCTGTAAATCTTTGTTGCGTCTGGGTTGGTGTTGTCTGAATGGATTTTGCCCACCAAAGTTGAAACCAAAGTTGCGCAACATTTCTTCCATATGCGGTGGCATACCATCGTGTATGTCGTGACCATTTACATTGAATCTGAATCCACCGGGATTGCGGCGTTCGTGGTCATACTGCTCACGCTGTGCTGGATCACTCAGAACCCTGTAGGCACCTTCAATCTCTTGGAACTTGGCAGTGTCCCCGCCCTTGTCTGGATGATGCTGACTGGCTAACTTGCGATAAGCTCGTTTGATTTCTTCTGGTGTGGCATTCTCACCAACGCCCAGTGTATTATAGTGTGTCATCGCCTAGTATGTTCCACATATTCAATTTTTCTCTCAGTGCATTGTTTTCTCGTACTACAAATCGTAGCTCGGATTGGGCATCTTTGTAGAGGTCTTCATAGTATTCAGCGTTCTCTTCGGCTTCGATTACTTGTTCGCGGAGCTCATCGCATTCTAAATTAAAGCCAGAGATTATGGCGTCGCATAGTCGCCGCACTATGGGGTCTGTACTGGTTAGGTCAAGATAGTGTACAAGTTCTTGGTCAGTGAGATGGTCAGTTTGCATACGCTGATTGTAAAATAAAAAATATCGAATGTCAAGGCTATAAATATTTACATCTTCCCACGATTATGCTTCCAGAATTAAATGGTCTGCCCTTGAATGTAGACCCAAATCAAACTGCCATTATTTTTAAAAACGAGTCAATGACATATGGTCAGCTTGACCAGTATGTTCAGGGTATTGCCAATACCTTAGTCTATGATGGCTACACTGGCGGATACAAAATAGCCATCATAGCCAAAAATTCACTAAACTCGTTTGCACTGTATCTTGCTTGCAGACGCACCAACAATGTTGCAGTAATGATAAATTGGAAACTACCCAAAACAATGCAAGAGAAAATGTTATTGGACTGTGATGTATCCATAGTATTCAGAGATGAGCACTTAGATGCCCTGATAGTCACAGACGGCGCACTAGAACACAAATGTGATGCCAATGCTGCTGCGCTGTTTTTGTTTACCAGTGGCAGTTCGGGAGACCCAAAGGCAGCAATCATTACAAATGGCAACAGACAAGCAACTGTAAAACGACTGCACAAACCGTCACAGCACAATATTAAAATTGTACCGACTCCTCTCTATCACATCAACGCACTGAACATAGCCGAACACACGCTGTCTATAAATGGTACTATCATATTGGTCTCTGAATTTAATACCACTGAGTATATAAATTTGTTAGTGCAGTACAAACTCACACAAATTGCTCTAGTACCCAGTATGATGGCTATGTTACTCAAAGACCCATCTATTACAGAACACGACTTTTCTTTTGTTCGTGGTATAATAATGGCAACAAGCCCAGTCAGCGAGAAACTATACCAAGAAGTCAAACGTGTATTTTATAAATCTGATATTAGCATAGGTTACGGACTTACAGAATTTGGTCCAGTATTTGGTCCACCGCCCAAGGGTCTAGCACAGCCTGCAATGAGCTGTGGGTACCCACAGGCAGAGATAGAGTGCAAATTAGTAGATGGAGTTTTGCATCTCAGAGGTGCAAGTATGAGTCAGGGCTATTATAATAGCAACAGTTCTCGTATTGTAGATGGATGGTTGAATACTGGCGATGTGTTCAGAGTTGACGAAAACGGATTCTATTTCTTTGTGGGCAGAGCCGACGATATGTATAAAGTGGGGGGTGAGCAAGTATACCCTACAGAAATAGAACAGGTGCTGGAGCGTGTTGAGGGTGTTGCAGAAGCCTGTGTGGTTATGCTAGAAGATGATGTAAAGGGCTATAAGCCATATGCATTCTGTACTGGTACATTTGAACAAGATGCTGTAAATGCTGAATTACTAAAACAGTTACCCAGATTTAAAATACCCAGAAAGATATGGAAGTTGCCAGAAATGCCCTTGATGGGCGTTGGCAAAGTGGATCGTAAATTATTAACAAACAAAGCAAGGGAAATGATATGAATAAACTAGCAGTTGTCACTGGTGGGTTTGGTGGAATAGGTTATGCAGTAGTTAAAGAACTAGATGCACTGGGCTATGGTATAGTCATACTGAGCAGAACCGCAGAATCAGAAGAAAATCAGGCAAAACTTGCAGCATTGACCACAGATCGAAAAATGGCAATAAACTGTGATGTAACTGTGGCAGAGCAAGTAGAGTCTGCGATCTTTACAGTAGTTAAAGATTATGGAAATATTGACATACTGGTAAATTGTGCGGGTTGGACACAGCCGGTTGTTCACACAAACTTAGATGACTTATCAGATATGTTATTTGACAAGATTGTGGTATCTAATCTACGCAGTGTGTTTACTGTTGTTAGGGCTGTGAATCCGTTTTTGAATAACGATTCAGTCATAGTCAACATTGGGTCTGCTTCTGCTGCTAGACGTGGTGGTAGTAGTCTAGCCTATACAGCCAGTAAAGCCGGAGTAGAAAGTTTGACCAGAAATCTCGCAGTAGCACTGGCACCCAAGACTCGTGTAGTCGTAGTGTCTCCTGGATTTGTAGACACTGGGTTCAACTCTAATGCCAACAAGTATCTTGCAATCTCATCGACTCCAATGGGCAGAGTTGCCACACCAGAAGATGTAGCAGACGCAGTGGTCTGCGCTATCAATAATAAATTTATGACTGGCAATATGATTGTGGTCGATGGTGGCAGAAGTATATGAAAACTATTCTGACCTGTGCTGTGACTGGTGCTGGTACTACCATTGAGCAGACTCCTCATTTACCTGTAACCCCCGAGCAAATTGCCAACTCAGCTTTAGAGGCAGCTAGTGCTGGTGCTGCTGTAGTACACATTCACGTTCGTAATCCTGAAACAGCCAAACCCAGTATGGATATAAATCTCTACAGAGAAGTTGTTGACAGAATCAAAGACAAGAACACTGATGTTCTTATAAATCTGACAACAGGACCCGGAGCAACTGGTCCGGCAACTGCTGTGTATGGCATTAAACATCCTGGATTTCAATTACCCAACAAACGTGTTGAACATATCATTGAACTCAAGCCAGATATTTGCAGTCTTGATTTGAACACTATGAATAGAGGGCCGCAAAATATCACTGTGAACACAATCGAAAATGCCAGAATTATGGCTCGTGCAGTTCAGTCTGCGGGTGTTAAGCCCGAACTAGAAATCTTTGACAGCGGTGATTTAGAAATTGCCAAGATGTTGATAGCAGAGGGCACTATTCAAGGACAGTCAATGTGGCAAATCGCAACTGGTATCAAGTGGGGTTGGCCTGGCAATATATCTACACTAGAGTATGCTAAACAATTACTGCCCAGAGACGCTACTTGGTATGCGTTTGGTATAGGTGCAATGCAGATGCCATTTGTTGCGCTGAGTACAATCAGTGGGGGACACGCCAGAGTCGGACTTGAAGACAATATCTATCTGACTAAGGGTGAGTTGGCAAAAACAAACGCACATCTTGTTGAAAAGGCTGTGCGTATTATACGAGATATGGGCAACGAGCCAGCAACACCTGCTGAGGCTCGTGCCATTCTTGCAATTTAAATCACACTACAAGTAGCAGCTTCTTGCATCATAACAGTGCTGTCGCTGCCGACTCTGATATCACCGTAGCCACTGATAAGCACAGTAAAATCACCGTCAGTAAGTGGCAACACTTTCATAGTACCACTTTGATCTCCGCTGCCCAAATCGATGGGTTGTGCGATGTTTGGAATAGTGAGTTGTGTGTCACTGAATCCTGTAGAACTATATGTAATAGTAACTGGATTACCCAATGTCACTGATGTTTCACGTATGCTAATTTGTACTTCCATTTAAACTCCTGCTGTTTTCTCTTTGGTTCTGCCGTATGCACTGACACCAAGAATCGCACCGAAGGCCAAGTGAATCAACCCACCGTTGCTTAATGTAAGACTTTGCCAAGCTACATAACCCATTTGTAGACCAAACATACGTTCAATCACTGGCAAGAACATTGACAATAGTGGGAACACACAGAAGTCCATAAAACAGATTAGCATATATAACCAACCCATTGCTGGACGCCAGTATCTGCTCATCCAATGTTCTGGCTCGCCACCTGCTTGTGCTGCCATGATGCTGCCAAATGCGTTTGCGGCTTCTGCGGTACTTTGCTGATTCTGCATACCGCCCATACCACTACTCATTCCTCCGCCGAAGCCCCCTGTGCTGCCACCGAAGCCACCGCCGCCTGACCCGAAGCCACCAGATGAGCCTCCAAATCCGCCGCTGCTAGACCCAAACGAACTCGCTCCAGTTGATGGTGTTGAACCAAAACCTGAGCTGGAGCTGCCGAAGCCTCCTGTTGCTGGCGCAGAGCCAAATGCTGAACTCCCGCCTGATGAGCCGAACCCTGTTGATGTTGAGGCACTTCCAAACCCTCCTGTAGTTGCTGTACTAGCTGCTGGTGAACCAAATCCACTAGTTGAAGTTTGACCAGCTGGCAACGGAGCAGGGGCTGTGGTTGTCGCTGTTGTTGATTGATCATCTGGATCTAATTTTGGCATTGCTTTTTCCTTTTTTGTTCTTGTTTTCTTAGTTGCCATTTAGACTGCTCCCGCTAGGGTAATCAGTCCATTGATAATTGTATTTAATCGTTCTTTGTTAGCAAGATGTTCTACGTTCTGTATCACAACAATTTGACGTTGCATATCTCGCATTGTCTCTGCTGCTTCGCTGACACTCATTTGACCTTGCTCTACTGCTGCTACAACTTGTAACAAGTACTGTGCTGCATTTGCAAAGTCCGCATTGTCGCCATTGGCCATTGCACCTAACTCTTGTTTGATTGCATTAATATCGCTCATCGTGGTCTAGCTCCTATTGTTTTTTGTGCTATCTCTGCGCTACGTTCAATACCCTCAAACTTGAATTTACAAAATACTGCGCTGACTTTTGGGTTAGTGTCGTATTGTTTCTTTAGGCCCTGGGCCATTTCATTTATGTTCTTGGCAATAGCATAACCATCATCGTTGCGTGGAATATGCTGTGCATAGAATTCAAATGCCTGTGTGTCTCTTACTATTACTGTGGCGTTGTTGGCACTACGTGCTGCATCATCGCACTGTGTCTTGTATTCGGCTGCTTGTACTCGTATGTTGTTTATGTGGTCGTATTCATTTGGATCGTATTTGGTCATCAAGAACGCATCCACGACGCCACAGCCACTTAGTGCAAACACTGACAGTAATAGTAATCGTTTCATTTT
>Ga0208875_1000136_pt1 | contig 33122 bp, 59 predicted proteins | sample CryBogCBH25Aug08_FD_184612 | JGI IMG/M metagenome (GOLD analysis project Ga0208875, IMG submission 184612) | Freshwater microbial communities from Crystal Bog, Wisconsin, USA - CBH25Aug08 (SPAdes) (version 2) | ecosystem: Environmental > Aquatic > Freshwater > Lake | place: Crystal Bog...
TACCTGTGTACTTGGTAGGTTGCCACACACCTGTAATTGCGTTGTATGCGCCAAATGATGATGGTGTCAGGGCTTGGCCGTCAATAAAATTGACTTCAGTCATGTAGCCGTCTAATGACCCAATCGCATTACCATTCATAAAAGTATGTAGGTAAGCTGAATCAATTTCAGTTACTTCATTTAATGAAGGGTATGTACCTGAAGATGTAACTTGAACTCCATTTACATAAAATTTTATTCGATTAGATGCAGTGGATTGTGTTGAGTCATAAACCCACACAGCGTGATACCAACTGGAAGGGTCTCTATAAATTGATGAAGTGACAGTATTCCAAGTGATGCTTACTCCAACAACTCCTCTGGTCAAAGTAATTCCATTAGAGCCTATGGTTAACCAAGATGCGTTAGTGCCGTTATTTGCTTGAAATGCAACGTAAGAAGATGCTCCATTAGATATTTTGCACCAAAAACTCATCGTCCAAATTTTGCCGTTTGTTGGAGTCGTTAGAGTTTTTGTTAAAGAAGCAGACGCAGACGAACGAAACCGCAAGCTGCGGTTGAGGTTGTAGCCACTTGGGTTGCTTGCAGATAAAACTGGAAACGTCATTACGCCACCGCCTGTGAAATTCCTTGTTGGTACAAGTTTGTGCCATCACTTCTGAACACAAAGTAATCTTTTGCTCCAGCGGCAGTTGACAGAGTTGGTGCTGTGCCGTTTGCCCATTTAAACACTGAGTTCCATGATAGCGTATTTGATCCGCCATTCTGGATCACCGCAAGGGCATAGAACGCACCGTTGGACAAGTTTGTTGGTGCACCCATGGTGCGGTTGGTTGAAACAAACGTGAATGTTGCCACTTGACCTTTTGAGGTGTCCCAAGCAATTGTTGCAGCGTCAGTCAAGTTGATGTTTGGCGCGTATGTTGTGCTTGGAATGGATGTGATGCCTGTCGTGTTGATGGTCATCGCATCAGTCGCAGAGCTGCCAATCACAAGGTGAATTGCGTTTGAGCCGATTGTGCCCAATACCAAGTCGGTGCTGCCAGACAAAAAGTACGCATACCCAGCGGCATTGATTGAGCCTGTGCCAGTGTAACCCGATGAGTTGATACCCGCAGTGGCAAAGTTGGTTGTGGCCGTTCCTGAGTCGTTGTAAACAATGAACTCAGTCGAAGCGGCAGTGCCGTTTGACTTGTTTTGCAAGACGGCTTGCAAATAACTGTTGGTCGTACCAACGCCATTTGACACAATGCCTGTGTCGCTGAAACTTAGCGTGCCACCAATTTGGAAGTTGCTGGTGTTTGACGATGTCAGCGCAGAGATGCTCAAAGACGCCGCAGGAGCAACGAATGTTGTCCCGTTGAATGTAAACGTTGAGCTTGATTGGTACGCGCTGGTGCCGTTGCCATACGGAATATAGTTGGCCGTCAAGCTTGACAAACCTGTACCGCCGTTTGCGACACCCAAGATGCCTGTAACTTGAGTTGCCAAGTTGACAGTACCAATGATCTGTTTTAAGTTGCCGTTGGTATCGTAGCTTCCATCGGTTGTCCAAGTATCCCCAACCTGCAAAGTGACTTTGACAATTGTTCTTGTGCTGGCAGAGTTTACGTACCCAACTGTGACGGTGACTGCCGCTGTGTCGGTGTTCTCGATGGTGATTGTTTTAACAATGCGTCGAGTTGAAGACGATGGCGATGCAACCAAAGTTACCGCAGTGGTGCCGTTTAAAACACCGTCGTTTGCACCCTCAACAAATGTTGAACCGTTGTTGTCGGCGTAGGCTGCAGTGAAGTTTGGATTTGTGGTGGCGGCAGCGCCGGACATGACCGCTGTAATTGATTTTGATGTTGTGTCTAAAATAAACATGAGCAGCCTTTATCCATTGATCCACGCATAAGCGTAAGAGTTTGTTTGTTCAAAACCAACCTGCTCTGCAGGATAGTCACACCACACACTGAGTGCACCCGAAAATGTCACAGCACTGCCAGAGTTGCTTGACGACAAAATGGTTGTGCGTGTCAGTGTTGGCCCTGAAATTGAATACGTACCAATGCCAACTTCCCAGTTTCCAGAACTGTCTGTTGCAGTGTAATACGTTGTATTTCCATTTCCAATGACTGTGAAAGATTGAAACCCCGTCACAGAACCTGACAAGGTAAAACTGACAGTCGTATTGGCTGTGCCTGTCTGTTGTACGCGATCTGCTAAAACAAGTGCCATGTTCTTTCCTTATTGGATGTCATTGACATCAGTCCATCCAGCAGAAGTTCCTGTGTCCACCGCACTCCATGAAACGGTTTGCGTATCATCCACATTATTCCAGTTTGCAACCTGAGAGTCCACAATTGCAGCCCAGCCATACAAACTATAAAGCTCTGCCGCAACAAAGCCCTCAAGGATAGACTCGGCAAAATGAGCAACAATGCTATCCACATCATTGACCGAAATGTTTTCAGCCAAAGATTCCAAAAACGCAGCAGAAGCAACGTAGGCGGCAGCGGGAGAATAGTTTTCAACAATCGTGAAAAACAATGCATTGGTAATTGTTTCCACATCAGCCGATGTAAACGTTTCCACCACCGACGCTGCAAATTGAGCAGAAATTACATCAGATTCAGCAGAAGTAAATCCTTCTGTATCACTTACACTAAATTGCGCATTGATGGTTGGGGAGTCTGCAGAATTGTAACCTTCAACAATGCCTTCATACAAAACAGCATATTCTGCATTTGTATCGGCTGAAGTGAAAACTTCCGTGATTGTCTCAAGAAACGCAAAAACCTGCGTACTTAAATCTGCCGAACCGAAGTTTTCCGTAATAGAAAACGCATAGACATTATTGCCAAGCGTCGCAAACGGAGTTCTAGCAAATGCGGCTATGCCAAACATCTACCACCCCTTAAGAAGTGGCTGTTGTGCTGTACGTAACACTTACGGTATCACCTGCAGTTGTTGCTTTGGCTGTGCTGAACAAACCTTCCGAGTACAGAGTACCTGCAGTAGAACTTTGCGTATTGACGGCGCCAGTACCCAGCACCAAAAAACAGCCGTAAACCGTACCGCCAGAACCAGTGATGGTGTATGTGATGGCGGAAGCAGTTGAGGATGTCACGTTGGAAGGAGTCGCGCCAGTCGATGTGGACGACGCAAATACTGCTGTACCCCGCACTGCCGAGCCGCCAACGGTGTAGTTGGTGAACTCAGTCCATGTATGCGATGCCATGGTGTCGGTGGCTGCAGCAGTAAAGGTGTTGCTGATCAAGCCAAGGAAGGGGCCTGTGACGCTGTATGAGCTGCCTTTGAGCAGCGTGTCCAACATCAACTGTTTGCCAATGGCAACGACCAAATTGGGGAACTCATCAGTCCACTTCAGGTTGCCATCTTTGTCGCGGCACTCAACGTGGTACCAGCCTTCAACGCCCATGCCCTCGGGGATGGTGGCCTTGGCCTGCATTGTGGCAACAGCGTGGTCACCAAAGTTTGAAATTTCATTTGCCATGTTAGCTCCTAAGTGTTTGTGCTGCCGCCAATTGTCAAAATTGCGCTGGATGAGTTTGCAGTTGGGAAAGTAACAGTGAACGAGCTGTTGCATATTTTGTCTGAACCAAAGTTCAAAACAAATACTGCTGCGCCTGTCGTTGCATTGTAAACAAGAGCACCCCTTGCCGTAAACGATGCCGGGTTCCAAACAGCGTTGTTAAACGAGATGTAAGTGATGTTATTCACCGTGTCCTTGGTTGGTGTCACGGAGATTGTCAAAGCCTGTCCACCAGCCGTATAGCCCGTTCCAACTACCTCATTGGTTGAGGTATAGGTGGTAGTAGAACTTCCCAAGTTTGCGTTGGCGTTGTACAGCGCAATCTTGTAGGTGTAAGGTGTACCAGAAGAGAAATTCTCCAAACCACTCAACAGATTTTGCTGAAAACATGTGCAGTTGGTTTGAACGATCATGATTTAACTCTCAGTTTTGTCTGGCCATCTCGGTAAGCATCGCCACGATCCAAACCATCGCCCAAACGTTTAAGCTGCTGAAGAGCCTCTTGATATTTGTCTTCGTAATACTTCACCACATCCTGTTCTTGACGTTGGAACAACACAGCTTCACGCATTGCGCCATAGAAAAGAACTGGATCATAGTTATTACCCAACCAGCTCGTGCCGTCTGCGTTAGACACAGCAGTTACTGTAAATGTCACTCCAGAACCCGTTCCACCCAAATAAGCACTGCTGATTGTCAAAACATTGCCCACGTTGTAAAACTGTCCACCATTTGTGATTGTCAAAGCACTCACGGCACCCGAACTATTAACTGTCGCCGTTGCAGTTGCATTGGCTCCAGATCCAATGCTGCCAGAGTTGTAAGACACAGGAACCTCTGTGTAATATCCCGGCTGATACAAGCTACCGCTAGATCCAATTGAAACAGTAGTAATCTGCCCTTGGACAATCGTTGCTGGGTAATAAAAGTAATGCAGCTCAACACTATAGGCTTGATCTGGCGTTGGACCCATGATCAAAGTCAAAGTATTAGTTGTTGACGTGGAATTACCAAACAAAGCATAGTGCTGCGGCATTCCATATGCGGTTGGGCTTGGATAGGCAGCCCGAATGTAGTTCACATCTTTATTCAAGATGTAGTTGTAGTTTCCAGATGAATCAATAATCGCAACTGAAAAACTCGATTTCCAATCCGATGGAAGCGTCAAATACTGGTTGTACTGTGTTAAGTTACCAAGTACGTTTTTACGCAATACGGCCAGCTGAACCGAGTTATAAATCCTATTTTCTGCTTCAATGACGAAGAAAGGAATATTAGCAACGAATGTCGCTTCGGTTGTTTCCGCATAGTCTTGTATCGCTTGATACAGCTGGACGTAGTTCATCTTGAACCTTTATGCCATTGGACCACGACTCATGCGGCCTTTGGTTGCAGCACCTGCACCACGCATCTCAATACCATCAGTTTTAAGCTGTGCTTCACCATAAGCAACACCATTTTTAATTGGGTCTTTAATGTTGACATTTTTTCCAGCTTTGTATTGAGCAAATTCACCATGCTCCATTACTTCATTGCCATCAATGCTTTTTGCTTTGTTGGTATGAGGCTTTGCATAAGCATCAGCGTCTTTGTTATTTTTGGCATGACCTGTATGAACAGCAGGGCTATTCTTTTTGGTAGGTTTGATCTGGGTCTTCATCATTTGCCTCCGTGCTGATTGTTAGCACGTGCCATGTTACGTCCAACAGATTTCATGGATTCACTAGCCACGCCAGCTACACCACCCTTTTTCAGTTTAGACAAGTTGGTCTTTTTGTTTTCATGCAACTGTTTGTCGTGCATACTAAAAGCCTTTTTGATCAACTTCTTGTCCTCTTTTACGTCGTCGTGTTTAGCCATGTCTAGCTCCTAAGTTGTGGTCACAGTGACTGACCCGATTGTAATTGCCAAAAGCAAATCATTGGAAGTGATTTTGCGATCAAAATGACTTGCTCCACCCACAGGGTTCCATCCCCATTGCGTTTGACGGCTACCGTCACTCACAAACCCTTGGTTGTCAACGTTGGTTACAACTGGATCATAAGGATTCGTAAACAATCCAGATGTGCCACCAGCTTGGTAGCTAACGTCTGGTCTAGGTTCTCTGACCGCCTGCGGGTCGTTAACCGGATAAAGTCCAAGACTCAGCTGTGGATGATCTGGATCCCAACACTCAGGACATACCTTGATGTTGAACAGCTTAGTCTTGATAATTTCTTTTTTTAGCTCTTTGAGCAAGTACCGTTGGCCGCAGCGGTCACATTCGGCAATCGCCCATCTGCCAGATGAGTACTTGCTAGGCATTATCTAGCTCCACCGGCGTAAAAGCCCATCCTCGGTACAAAACGAACAGAAGCCTTCTCCCGATCTTCATCCGAAGCCAAGGTCCACTGCTCCATGTAATCTGCCTTTAAGGCCATGATTCGGTTTGGATCAATGCCAGTAACCTTTTGCGATACGTAGTAGGACAAGCCGGCCACCAACGCATTGATAAATCTGAATGGAATGTCATTGGTAGAAACCCCACTACCCGCATCTTGCATACGACGCAAACGCCAGTACACAAACGTATATTGGCTGCCCGGTGCATTGGGTGTTGGCCAGACGTTGATACAAGGCAGATTGGTCACGCTAATCGCAGCGTTGGCTGCATGGGAAGCAGCGGTAGTACCAGCCTGTCCACGGTAGCAATTCAAAAGCTGTGGAGACGTTGTGCTGACGTTTGGATAGTAGATGATCTCTCCATCAATGGAGATGTATCCTGTGGCCGCCAAACCAGTCATATCTGACTGATTGAGCTGGATGGTGGTGTCTGTAGCACTGATGCCAGGCGTTGTGCCGTTGCCTGCCAAAGTGTAGGCTGTTGGGTTAGTTTGACCCGACTGACGGTTAATCCAGACTTGAATGGGACGACCCTGCGCCAGTTTGTTGGGCAAAGTCGAATATGTGTCTTCCGAGATACGGCTGATGTTGATGTCGATCTGGTTTTGCAAAGTGCCAGTTCGGATCACTTGACTCAACAAGTCAATCGTATCAATCGGCAAAGGATAAGTGATTTGGCCAGTATTCATAGGAATCTGACCCTCCTCAATCGTCCACAGGTTAATACCACGATTAGCCCATTCAACGGTGAGGAGGTTGAGTGACCGCTTGGCAGTCCTGAAGTCATAACCAGTTCGCAACTCGACACCGCACCGCTCAAACGCCTCTTCGATGAGTTCGTTCATATTGAGGTCAAATACGGATGTCCCAGTAGTTGTCATTTGTGGTGCATTTTCTTCAGGGTTTCAGCCAAACGAGCACGTTGTCCTAGCTTGCCCGGTTTATGAGCAGCCGCAGCAAGTTTCTTAGCTGGTATCGTTTTGCCCTCTTTAACACCCAAGGCTTCACGAAGTGCTCCAGCTTTTTTGATTGCGTGTTGAATCCATTTTTCAGACATGATTATGCTGCTTGTGGATCAGATGATGCTGGAGCTGCATCTTGCACCGTTACGGTTGCTTCATTGGTCGCCAACGTCACAGTCGCTGAAGCTGGGGTAGCTTCGACAACAACTTCGGGGGTTGGCTCAACTGGAGCAGTAACAACGGGAACTTCTGGTGCAATTTCAGCAATAAACTTGCTGACAACAGCGTGTTCTGCGCCACCAACCTTAATGTTTTTGGTTTTGAGAAACGCCATTACAGGAGCTTCGCTGCTCAAAAATTGAGCAAAATCCAACAGCAATTGATGCTCAGCGCCTTGTGTGGCATGGCCAACGCTGCGGACATGCTTTAAAACACGTTCAATTAAGTTCATTTCTTTTTCCTTGTCTTAGCAGATTGGACAAAAGCATCGTGAGTAGGTGCTCCTTTGCTGCCGGGTTTACGCATTTTCTCACCCGAACCATGGGCGATACGTTGCTGTTTGGCATGAATATTGGCATACAAGCCAATGTGACCGCCACCTGCGTAGACTTCGACATCGTTCGGGTTATCCTTTCGATGGATAACCTTCCCTTTTGGCATCTTCGTGGGTTTTATTGAACCCATCCCACGACTTGCTCTCATTTTGCTTTACCGCCATGGCACATCGTTTCGACATGCTCATGATGATGTTTGTGGCCGTGCATACCGCCATCATGCTCTTTGAGATGTTTCTCGTGAGCTTCATGTTTCATCAAATGACCGCCATGTGCGTGGTGGCCATCATGCTCTTTCATGAAATGATGGATATGCTCGTGATGTTTTTTGTGTCCGTGTGACATGATTGCCTCCTAATTAGCAATATTTGGTTTTGGTGTGGCCACGTTGGGCAATGCCATCAGCACGGCCAGAAGTAGCGCCACCATGAGCCATTTTCTTGATATGGCCACCGTGTTTTTTGGTGTTGACTAAAGCGCCAGTACCAATCGTGTTGCCCTTCATTTTGGGTTCACGATCTTCGGTGTGGCCACGTTTTTCAACTTTGGACTCGCCAAATTTAGCCAGTTTGTTAGAGCCTTTTTCAACATCAGACTTCATGTTGCGAGGACCCATGGACTCTTTTTCTTTGAAGTGACCACGTGGTTCTGTAGTGGATTCTGTTTTTCCACCATGAGCCATTTTGTGAGTGCCCTTGTGCATGTGCATGTGGTGCTCAGCCATCTCCAAGTGGTGATGAGCCAAGTGTTTGTGATGCTCTTTAGAGAGTCCACCATGCTTCATGCCACCCATGGCAGGAGCCACTGGAGGTTGAGCAGCGGGAGCAGCAGATGGTGTTGGCATGGCACGGGCAGCCATCATTGCCATCGCTGGGTTTACACTACGTTTTTTTGTAGCCATGTTAATTCCACCTTTTTTGAAATGTTTGCCTTTATCGGCTTCTGCAAAATCACGCCCCACAGATTGTGGGATGTGAACCTTTTTAGCAAAAGCCTTATTATGAGCTATTGCTTCCATGAAATTGTGTTGTTTTTTGCTAACTGAGGGCACTTCTTTGCTCCTTCATATAGGCATCAAGTTTGTCGTTGAGTTTATCGAAACGTGCATCCATATGCAAAAGAAATTTATCCATCTCTGCTTGCGTTACGTTATCACGTGCAATTTCTTCCCGAGTACGGTTCAAAAGAATCGTTATCCGATTTAATTCACTGGACTTTTCTTTCAGATTCCAAGCCAATAAACCAAGAAACGTGGTTAGCAAAGCATTCCAAATTTGCATTTCCATATCAGCACTTCCACGCCCGTAGGCTTTTATTGATCCTAGAGTTCGGGTCTTTCGCTGTTTCTGCGGATGTCAGATGCTTTTTCATGCCTTCCATTCGGGCACAAAAAGATCTTTTTCTCGATCCGCCTTCTGGTTGCGGCGGTTTCAAGTTGTGACCTTCTCTCTTCGCCGAGGCTCGGCCCTTGGCGTTCAAGCCGCCATTGGGATTCTTGCCTTCCTTGCGTTGCCATGCTGGTGTCTTAGCCATATTAGGCCATCGCTTCCTGACAAACCACGTTCACCTGCACTGTTGCGCCGGCGGACGATGTAACCGCAACCGTCAAAATGTCAGCAACGTTGCCCTTGATGTTTGTTAACACAGGGAAGAAGTTTGACAAATCAAGCTGTTGCAAGCCGTTGTTGGCTGTTGAGAAGGCGTACACCACCTCGCCGCCAGCCAAGGAAATGGCGCTTAAATCTTGTTCGGCAAACGAGTTGTACGAACCCAAAGTGTTCAATGGAACAAAGCTGGCGCCTTGCAAAGACACTTGGTTGGTAGGAGTTGATGCAATCAATTCCACCAAAGCAGTTGCTGAAGAGTTAATCAGCAAAGTCACGGGCAACAACTGACCACGGTCAATCAAACCAATTTGATAGCTGTTACCAGCCGATGGGCCTGTTGCCAATGGTCCGCTAGTCACAATGTCTTGGAAAGTCAAAGTGTTGGCAGTGTTTGACGTGATACGTGCTGTATAAGGCGTCGTGGCAACCGCGCTGTTGCTGTACGCGCCGGGAGTCTTTGGACCAAAGCTAATTGACACTTGGTTATACGCCAGCACGGTCACGTTGTAAATGCCGTTGTAGTTTGATGGCGATGCCCCAGTGATTGTGATGACATCGTTGTTGTTCAAAAAGTGAGCACTTGTAAACGACACGGTTGCCGTGTAGTTTGTAATACCCGCAACAGTTGAACTTGTCAAGCCGCTGATGGTTGCAATAGAAGGCAGGCTTGCCGCATAGTACAAGTATTTGCCAACCCATTGGTTGACGCCCCAGTAATTGACCGTTGGATTGGATGCAGGGCTTGCACCATTAGGGAAGTTCGGGACCTGCAAAATCAATGTAGTTGCGCTTGGCACTCGTTGGATCAAGTACGTATTTGCAGCATACGATTGAGTTGCAGTAATTGTTCCAGATACCCCTGCAATTGCAGATGCACTGCTCACTTGGTATGTACCTGCCGCGCCGGCTGTGTAGAAGTTGTACGTTCCAGAGGCTTGCACAGTCAATGCGTTGCTCAAAACAACAGATGCGCCAATCACTTGGTTGACAAATGTTCCCGCAGGAATACCAGTACCAGATGCCAACATGCCGGCAACAATGCTTGCACCAGAAGATAAACCAATAACGCTAGAGCCAACAGCGCCGCCACTTACAAAAGTTGGGCTTGCTGCCGCAGCGTTTGTTGCGGTAAGTTGTGTGACGATGGTTGGCGATCCAATGATGCCTGTGCCACTCAACACTTGCTGGTCAGTAAAGACGCCGCTTGCAACAGTCGTAACAGTCAGTGTAGTACCGGAAACAGAATAGTTGCCAGTTGTTGATGTTGCCACTTGCGTGAAAGCACCCAACGTAATGTACTGAGCTGGTTGGTTTTGAGCAGTAACAGTAACTGGATAACCGTGTCCGCTGCTGGCAAAAGTCAACAATGCTTGACCATTATTGCCTTGGCCAACAAACGTGCTCAATGCGTTTGCAGGAGAACCAGAGTTACCAATGGTCAAAGTGGTTTGTGTACCAGCAGTAATTGCAGAGTATGTGTTATCAAACAAATCTGTTCCCATGGATCTCATGCGGAAAGACATTGCTGGATAACGCTTAGAACTTGCAGGAACTGTTTGGTTCTGTGTTGCGGCATCGTTGCCATAAGAGTAAGTAAAGCCACGCTGTGGGTCACGGCCACCTTCAATCAAAACAGACACACCGTAGTGAGTCATGATTGACTGAGCACCAGTGGAAGTGTTGCGCTGCTCGTAGCGAACTGGCAAGTTACCAGTACGGCTCCAAGGCTTGACTTGGTTGACGCCGTTTACAACGCCATTACCTGTGCCAACTTGATGAAGAACCCAAGGCTCGCCATTAATGACCACGCCCCAACGCAAAGCGCCTGCACCATACCAAGCGTACTCCATCCAAATCATTTGGACTAAGGACCAGTTGATACCGTTAATGATTGCTTTATTGCCGTTCCATTGCGACATGTCAAAGACTGTGTCAACAGGAACTCCGCCCGAGTCAGAGCGAATTACGCAATACATGCCGTATGGGTTTGCTGGTCCATTGGCGTTGTTTTGCATGAAGAAGATGCCGTTGGAATCGTCAAAGATACCAACACGCTGATATTGTCCTGCAATGGCTCCGCCAAAGTTCACGTTCGATGCCATATACATCGATTTACCGGGCTGGTAACGATGGTATGGACGTGATTGACGGATTGTAATATCGCCGGAAATAGGAGGAATGCTGGTTATGCCAGTACCAATTGTCATCGTCACGCCGCCCAAACCGGGGTTTTGCACGATGGAAGCGTTGCCAGATGCGTTCTGAATAAACTGTTCCCAACGCAAAGGCTGAACGCCGTACTCAAAGTCGGCGTCGTAAATGTTTTGTGATTGGCTTACTTTTAGTTTGCCAACAACGTCACGCAAGCGCTGCGGCATAACCACTTGAGCCGCGCCATCAATACCTTGCCATGGCGTACTGGGTGTTTGATTGCCCATGCCGCCTGTCTGAGAAAGGTTCGAACCAATGTTGTTCGAGTTATTTCCAGAGAAAAAATTCAATAAATTCCACGCACTCATATCAGCTCCTTAGATTTTAAAAAAGGGGACCGTAGTCCCCTATGGTTTATCAATCAAAGTTACCGTATGGGTAAGTTGTGCTGTTACCAATGTTTAAATCTAATTGGTTGTAGCGCAAGGTCAATTCAACTTGACCAGAAGACAAACCAGCAGATGAAGTTGTCATCTTCAATGTCACAACCACTTGGGAGAACCATGTTGGCTGTTGGCCGGCTTGCAGGTTTTGGAAGTCTTGCAATGTTGAGCTAGCGTTTGTCAATTGCGAACCAACATAAGTTGCTGTGTAACGTTGAGCGGCTGGGCTGGAGATGTTGGCAAATGTGCCATACACGCCAGTAGACGTTGCAAAGTTATTAGAAACGTAAGGCTGAATTGCAGTCACTGCCAAAGGTGTGCCTGCGTTGTCCTTGGGAACTGTGCCAATGTCAAGAATGACGTCTGTGATGTTTGAGCCGTAAGGCAAATAAAACACCACGCCGCGATACACAATGGTCGATGCGTCCGCAGTAGGATTGGATGCAGCAGTAGGACCTGTGTTGCTAAACACGCCGCTTTGGGGTGTGTAGATCGTAGCGTTGCTGTTAGGGATGTTGTTCGATGCAACAAACTGACCAGAGGCGCCGCCATAGTTGGCAGTGTTGGCAGTTGTTACAGAAAAATCCAAGAGAGCTGTTTGAACCAGATCAACGTAACCAACGTCGCGAACTGGGCCAAAACGGTTATCGCCCGAAAGAATTGGGCCTTCAAAGGTGGAACGTGCCATGACAAAAAGTCCTTATGCAAAAGTACTTGTACCAATCGTTGCATCGTCTGCTGGGCCAGTCCGGTACAAGTGAAATCCCAGACACTTTAAATATACACTATTTTTGGTTGCTGTCAACAAAAAAGGGGGCCGAAGCCCCCTGATTTTTTACTAATCCAAAGATTAATAAGAAGCGTATGCACCCAAGGGGTCAGAGACACCGAAGGAGTAACGTTCACGAGACTTGTAACGCACGTTACCGGTATCAAAGTCGCCGTCCATGCTGTTTTGCAAAGGTGTACGAACGAACATTTTCAAACCGTTAGGCACGTCAGTTGTCAAGAACCAAGCATTGTTAGCTGTCAAGAAGTGGTTGATCACATAACCTTCAGGGATCGAACCATTGTTCTCGATAGCGTTAATGTCGTTGTTGTTTGTACCAACGCGCAGTTTGGTTTCGAGCAAACGAGTTGCAACGAACTGCAATGCTGGGGGAACAATCAACTTCTTGGGCTTAGCAGCGATCAACAGACCACGTTCATCAGTCCAAGCAGCGATTTGAATCACGGCGTTTTCCAACGCTGTTTCATTCAAGTCGGCAGGGGTAGATGGAGTGTTGGCGTTGGTGCCACCAGAGATCAGCGGGTGAGCAGAAGAAAACAAAGGTTGGCCGTCACCGTAGGTGAATTGGCTGTTAAAACCGTTGTTCAAAACTGCAGCTGCTTTGACTTGCTTGGTGTAAGCCATAGCACGAGCCAAGGCTTTGGTGTAGCGACCAGACAACGAGTCATACAAGTTATCTTCGATAGCTTCTTCAGTCAAGCTGAAGCCCAAAGCGATAGTTTCGTGGTTGTAACGAGCTGTCCATGCTTCTTGGCCGTTGTCATAAGCGATGGCTTGACCTTCGTTTTTGACAGGAGCGGCAGAGAAACCAGACAGTTTTGTTTCTTCTTCGAACGAACGTTCAGAGGTTTCAATCTCGTAGATCTCTTTGTGTTCTTCGCCGTAGCGACCATACTCAAGACCGAACAATGCGTTCAAACCGGGGAGCAGTTCTTTAAGTAACTGTGCACGTGAAATAGCCATTTATGTTCTCCTTAATTAAACGCCGGTGTAGTTGTTATAACCATGGTAACCAGCGTTCCAAGTCACCAGCACTTCAGGGTAGCCAGTGAAAGAGAAGTTGACTGCTGTCGATTGTGCAGTAGTCACGGCGGTGTTGATGGTCACGGAAGTGCCTGATACTGCAGTCACGTATGTGTTGGATCCGGGGTTGATGCCGGGGCCAGACACTGCCATACCGGGGGTGATTGCACTGTTAGAAGCAGCCAAAGTGATGGTTGTGCTTGAGCTGGTAGCAGAAGCGGCAACAGTCACAGCAGAAGCAGGAACAATACCGACGATACGGAAAGCTGCAGAAGTGGTAATAGGTGTAGACACAGTAGCAGAGGCAGAGATTGCCACGCCAGCCAATGAATCACCTGTGGTAGTGCTACCAGTGTTACCAGCGGCGTTACCAATGTAGTAGGCGTTAGAGCCAACAAACGCTTGGTTAGCGTACTGGATAGTAGTAGAACCACCTGTACCAGCTGGGTTAACCACAACAGCGGTTTGGAACACAGCTTGAGGATCATCCACAACATAACCGATTGCATCTGGAGCACTTGTGGAAGCGTTCCAGAATTGATAGCGGTTTTTGCCATAGATTGGGCCGCCGGTAGTTGAATACTCAGCGCCGACAAACACACCGATGGTACCTGCCACAGCGCTAGAAGCGTTGTAAGCAAGAGTCGATGCGACCAAGCAACCGATGTTAGCACCGGTGCCCAATTGAACAACGTCACCGTTGTACAACGAAGTGCTGTAACCGTTCACGATGGGGAACATACGAGTAGAACCCGCATACACGCGACCACCGATCAGGTTAACAGGCTTGAGGCCGTAAGGGGCCGAGACTGTTGGATATGCCATTTAAATCTCCAAAAAGTTTAAGAACGTTGGCCAAAGGTCACTGTAGATTTCCGCTCTTGGAAGAGAGGCATCCGAGTATCACTCTGACGCAAGAAACTGTTGTCCACAGCTTCCGCATTGGCAAGGGTCTTACGATTTTCCATGTCAAAACGAGCTTGAACAAACTCCTCAGGAATCTTACAAAGCAACAATCCACCGATCTCGATGTTGTCTTTAAAACGACTATCGGGGTCAGTCATCATGTAAAACTTTGGCTGTTCTTCAATACGAACTGGTTCAAAGCCTTCTCTGCGTTTGGAAGAGATGTTGCGATGATCCACGTTGTTCAATATTGAAGTCCTGACCCAGCGGTACGCGAAGCCCGGTTCCTTGTCTGGTTCAGGCAACAACTCAGGTTCAACCCATTGTTTGGGTCGTTGTGATTGTTGACGTGTTTCAATTTCTCGGGGTGTGCGATTCTCAGCCATTTTGGGCCTCCGTTTTTACCAGTTCGTTGTAGTATTGTTCCGGCGTAAGTTTGAATTTCTTAGCCAGTTCAAGTTGACGTGTGTTGAGAGTGATCTTTTTTGAAGACGTAGATCTCGTCGCTGGTGCAACCACCGAGGATTTACGAGTTGTGGCAGAAGTTTTGGTTTCTGCGTCGCCGAACTTGTCGGGAAAGCGTTTTCTCATCTCGGCATCAATCGTTGACCAGTAGTGGTCGGAACCCGCTGGGACTCCTTCCCTTTCCAGACGCTTATGAATGCCCATAGCAAGAAAGCTCATGTCATCATCAGTCCCGTACCACTTGTTTTTGTCAAGCCACGCTTGGGTTTTTGCATCCAAACGTTCTGGTTGAGACTGTTGTGGTGTAGTTTGTACACCAAAATCTTGAGTCTGTAAAGTGTTTTCGTCATATTGGGGACGATAACGATCCATTTCTTGTGCTTTGAACTTAATCTCGGTCAGTTTTTCCTGAGCTTCGACAAGTCGGTCAGCATCGCCAGAATCATAGGCTTCTTTGTACTCACGACGAGCTTTGTCTAGGTCTGAAGCCAGTTTTTCCTTGGCTGTAGACACAAAAACTTTCTCGCCATCAGATAAACGGCCTTTCAAATTCTTGTTTTCGTTGATTACCACGCCAGCCACACGAGTTGCCTCGGCTGCCTCACGTTCGGCACGTTCTTTTGCTCGACGTTCATCATTAATGAGCTTTTTCATCTGCAAAAGACGCTGTTTTGCCTCTTTTGAGTAGGATTCTAGATCATCATTGTCAATTTCATCGACGATTTCCTTGGGCAAAGGTGTCGCATGGGCACGATCTTCCTCTGGAGTGTCGTCAACAATTTGAATTTCTATGTCTTCTGCGCTTTTTTTCCCATCCCCGGGTAGCTCATCGTCGCTATTGAGGAAAGAAAAAGCGTCTGCATCGCTTGTTGCCATATTCTTTCTCCTGTTAAGCGCGGGTGATGCCGCGAGGATCTTCAACAACGGCCTCAACTGAGTCGTCATTGATCAATCGGAACTCTTGACCATGGATTTTTAGGCGTGTTCCCGTGTTTGGACGAGCCAAAATGAAGTCACCTTCTTTGCACCATGGGCCATTGGGAAAGCGTTTTTCATCTTTGTAGCAATCTGATCCTTGTTTGATCACAAAAAACACGGTTGAAAGTACTTCTTCCATGTGCAATGTTGATCCAGCTTTCAAAATGCCGCCTTCATAGGTTTTTTCTGCGTCTGGAATGCCTACCAACATGCGATAGCCTTGTGGGACAGGCAGTTGTTTGGCTTTTTCCTCTGCCGTTTCGGGCAAAACAGTTGCGTTACTCACATCATCGGGGTTTGAGCCGATCAGTATTTCACTCATCAAAATTCTCCAAGTTCTTTTTTAGGTCTGTCATGTAGAGCCGTACAGTCAGAAGACCAGTGATCTGTCCGCACGTCTTTTGGTAGTCAGCGTAGTCTTTGGCCACACCTGTACCGAGGGACTCTTCCAAGCTCCTCACTTTTGCATCCACTTGTTTGAGCAGATGGTCTAAGATTTTTTCTTTCATTTATCTTCCTTTTTTGAAGGTGGTTGCTGTTTCTCGTTTTGATTTTGGGCTTTATAGAGATCAGCGGCTACGCGCAGTTTCTCGTTTTGACGCTGCTGGTTCAATTGGGCTTGAGCATTGCCAATTTGGTGGCCGAGCTTCATGCCTTCTAATTGCTGACTGGCTTTTAACTTCTCTTTGTCTGTTTTGATCTTTGCGCCAACTTGCATACCGGCAATTTCTTTTTGTGCCGCAATGCGTTGTTTTTCGATCTCCAGCTGGTCTGCTTTGGCCGCTGCATCCATTTGCATTTTCTTTTGCTTGATGTCGATCTCTTGCGCTTTGAGCTGGAGTTCTTTCATTTGCATTTGGACAATTGGATCTTGCGCCGCTTGCTGGGCTTGCTGTGCAGCCATGGCCGTTTGATTTTGATTGAGCAAGTTCTGCGCCGCAGGCACGGCCAGACGGGTAATCATCATCTCTTGCTCTGGCGTCAACTTGATTTCGTTGTCGTCGTTGTCCGAGTAAGGAATGTTGATGCCCATGGACAGCTGCATCTGACGCATGTATTCCATGCCAACGTGCTCAGTGATGTGTGCCTGCAACGCTTGCATCATCATCGGAGCCTGAGGGTTTTGGCCAATGACTTGTTTGATCTTTGGATCATTTAAAGCCGACAAGTGAATTTGTATGTGGGCTTGATGGTCTTGATGCAAAAACGCTTTTAAAGGTTTGTTTTTTAAAGCATTTACGTTCTCAGTTACTGGATCCACGGGAGATTGATCCTCTGGCAGGGGAACCAGTTTTTCCAAGTTCTTAATCCCAATGACTTCCAACATCTGGCGGTGTAGGTAAGGCAAGTTGTAGAGCTGTGGCGCTGTTTGGCTCAGCTGCAAAACTGCCTGATATTGAACCACTTTTTGGCTCATCGTTGCCGCATTTGGATCACTGACTGGAATGATGTTGACCATCTCATAGTCAGATTTACGGGCTTTACGAGTTCCTGTAAACGGTTCATAGTCGTAGTCTGCAGGCGCATACTCGGCAATGATGCTCTTCAAAAGACGGAACTCTTGCTTCATTGAGTAGTGAATACGTGCCTGAATGGCAGACATTACTTTCAATGTGCGTTCCAAAATGGCCAGCGTTGTTCCCACGGGGGATTGGCTGGACATGTCCGAAGCCTTCAAGTCGCCAGAAGAAGCAAAACGACGGCCTTCTTCAACGATTTGGTTTAGCAAAACAATCAATGTTTGGCTGGGTTCTTTGTAAGGCAAGGGCATGATGTTGTCTTTCATCGTGCCGCTTGGGACATCTACGTCCCTGAATTCGCCCGGTGCAATCGGTGTGTCGTCACCCTTGACCCGAAGACCACGGGTTTTAAAACCGCCGGGTAAGTTGGCCAACGAGCCAGCATCCACCAACTGGCGCAGGATAGACGTACCAGATTTAGCAAACGCACCAATCAAGTGAATCAACCCAAAATGGTAAAAACCAAAGCCGGGAATATATCCATAATGGACAAAATGCTGGCGTTTTTGGTGCGTCTTGTCGTTTTCTTTCCAGTTGCGGCGTACTGCCAAAACCGTGCTGGAGGACTTATCAATCGTCACCACGTAAGGCAATGCAATGCCGGTGGGTTCGCCGTCCTTGTCAATATGCTCAAAGCCGGGAATGTCTAAGTTAACATGGATTTCTAAAATCTTGTGGCGGTCATCTGTGGTTGCGCGAAAGCCAAGTTTTTCGGCAATCTTCTTTTCAATCTCATCCAGCGTGTTGTCTGGCGTTCCAAGATTAACGTCTCGGTAAAAACCCTCATACTGCAGACGCTTGACTTCATTTTCTGTTTTACGCATCACGTGCGTAATACGTTCTGCCGTTTCCAAATTGGCTGAGCCATAAGGAACAACCAAATCCTCCGCTGGGATGTACATCGAGACTTGACGGTCAAGTCGTGGATCAACGTAAATCTTTTTAAAGCCGTTACCTGATAACCCCACACCCCACAACATACGCTCATGTTCTGGACGGTACTCTTGCATCACGTCCACCAGCTCGTGGTTCATGTCTTCCACGACACGCTCACAAGCGTCTTTCTTTTCTTGGGTTTCCTTGCCAACGATCTCGCCTTTGACGGGACCCGCAGCTGGGAAAGTTTCCATGATTGTTTCAGATTGAAACTTAATCACCGCTTCGGCCAGCACTGGGTGATACACCCCGCAAGCACCTTCCCAAGGTTCTGTGCGTTCTTCAATCTTCAGGCCAAGAAGTTCCAAGCCATCCACGTAGGTTTGAATCCAATCTTTACGAGAATCAATGTCGGTCTGGTAGTCATCCAACAGTTCAGAGCCAATTTGCAACAGGATTGATTCAGGAATGTATTCAGCCAAGTTGGCATCAAAGTCTTCCGTATTTTCCCCGCCCATGTGGACTTCCATGTCGCCAACCTTGATGTCAACCTCTTCAGGATCAACAATCTCAATCTCAACGTCTGGATTATCCAAACTGGGCAGTCCAGCAGGAGCTTGATACATTGCTTTATCAATTGACATACGATTCCTTAGTAATAGCCTTTTTTGCGTCTGAATTCTCTAGGCTCATCTGGCTCATCACTTTGCAAACTTACAAAGCCGCCACGCCTAAATCTAAGCAAAGCCTGTGTCGTAGAGTCTACCAAATCGTCATGATCTGAGTTAGGAAAAGATGCTACTTCTTCAATGACTTCTTCAGCCCAACGTTTTCTTGGTGCCCACACCTTACCACTGGCAAACAAATCTGTCACCGCATTTAGCCGTGAAATCTTGTCGTTGCCCCTCGTCGGTGTAAATTCCTGAACCGGTATGCCCATCCTGCGAAGCTCGAAAATCAACGGTGCACCCGATGCCTTTGCCTCCACAATGAACGAATCTGGCTGCCACTCCTGATACATATCCATTGCCCGTTGCTTCAAAGTCGGAAACTCCATCCGCTCCTTAAAAGCATCCAGCAAAATAATGTTTGGATCTTGCTCATTCTCGTGCAAGAAAAATACACCCCAAGTCGTACACGCCGAATAGTCAGCCCTCTCAGACTTCGTAAACGCCGTATCCCATGACTGAATCACGTAATGACAAGCTGGTGGCCTCTCATCCTCCCACACCTTCCACCACTCTCGCTTGACCAACGCACCTTCTTCGGACGTTGGATCTTGCTGATACTGAGCCTGCCACTTCGATAAAGGCAACTCAATCCGCAATTTATTCAGCTCATCAAAGCTCCAAAACTCCGGCCACAGCGGCTTTTCATTCCTCTTAATCGCCGGAAGACTAATAATCTCCCACTCATCCCCGTCCCTGTCCACCATCGCCTGACAGATCTTGCCCGTCAAATCTCGCTTGGACCAGCGTGTCATCACCACCACAATTGAGCCGCCTGGCTGCAACCGCTGACGTGGACCAGACGTATACCACTCATACACCTTGTCAAACACCGCCGGGTCACTCGACGCCAGTGCAGCTTCCTGCTCAGAATGCGGGTCATCAATAATCAACAAGTCCGCACCCTTACCCGTCACCGTACCACCCACACCAATCGCAAAGTACTCCCCGTTAGCATTCGTACTCCATCGTCCAGCCGCCTTTGAGTCAGACCTCAACGCCACATTCGGAAACACCTTGGCATAATTCTCCCCATCCACCAAGTTACGCACCTTACGGCCAAACCCCACAGCCAATTCAGCCGTGTTTGAACACTGAATAATCTTCTTCTGAGGAAACTTCCCCAAGTACCAAGCCGGCAACAAATAGCTCGCAAACTCCGACTTCGTATGACGGGGTGGCATGTTAATAATTAACCGCTTAATCTTCCCCTGTGCAATCTCCTCAAACTTCTGAGCCATCAACGCATGGTGTGCCCCATGAATAAACCCCGGCCACATCGTCTGCACAAAAGCCATAAAGTCATTCTGACCACTCTCCCTCGTCACCGCATCCCGATACGCCATAGCCAAAGGACGCAACGCCGCCTGCTCCTCCTCAGGCAAGGTCTTCAATATCTCAAGCAAATCATCCATGCAAATTCCTCAACCTCAAATGAGCCGGACGAATACTCCTAGTCATCTTCATCGTCCCCTTACACACACCCAAATCAATCAACCGCCTCATCTTCCTAGCCACATTCCCCCGACCCTTCTCCCCCGTCAAGTGCATGATGTCATCTATCGTAGGCCCATACCCAAACGTAGCCCACCATTGCTCAATAACTAAATATGTCTCTTTTTGCGCTGGCGTCATTTTTGTATACCCCCCTCCCCATTTTCATCAGAAATCACAAGGGGGGCCTTTTCCATATCCGAGCCTACTTGACTGTCAATAGAAAATTGATCCCCCCCACCCGTTTGAAGCGATGATTGATTGTGCGGAATACTATGCAAGTGAGCCGCCGATTCGTTTGGAAAAAATGGGGGATGCCCCTCGGTGGGGTCGTCGCCCTGCCGTTTCACATGCCCTTCCCCCGCCAGTTCAGAGATGGATTCCAGCTCAGCTTGACTGTCAAGTGGTTGCATGTCAACTGATTGCATGTCAACGTACTCAATATCTTCAGGCTCGCTCTGGTTGGTAAGCTCCGCCAGCAGCTCGGCTGCACTTCTCTTGGTCGTTTGGCGAATGCCCTTGCTGTTAGCAATGGCAAGCTGCACCGCTTCCATCAACTTGACTTTCAAGGTGTCCGAGTCCATCGTATGCACCAGCTCACGCCGCTCGGTGAACAGCGCAACCTCTGTCATTTTGCCCACAAGCTCCAACGCCTTGAGCTGCTGGGCGGGGGCAATGTCATCTGATAGTGCTAACTGTGAGAGTTTGTGTATTGCCATTGACCTCAAACGAGCGGGTAGAAGATATTCCTCAACACTTTTAGCTGCGTTTAGTGCCATGATGTAAGTGTTCACGTTTGGGTTTTTGGAGAGTTTGTTTGCTGATGGTGCAGCTGTCGTTCTCTTCCCGTTGGTGTTGTAGGCTCGTCTGTACGCTTCTGTCTTGTTGCCTGTTTCTACCACTTGTTCAGCAAATGCCTTTTGTTTCTTGGTGAGTTTGATATTTGCTGGGTTAGTAGCTCCCAACAAAATCCGCTCGATTGGCACTTGCTTAATCCCTTCTTGGATTTCTTTTCTTGTGAGTTTGGCTGGCATGATTGTTAAGTACGAGTTGAGTACCATCCGATTCTAGGACACTTCAAGATACTGTCAAGTCTGAGAGATACTTCTCTGATAGTGTTCTATCTCTCTACTAGAGCAGACACCACACTGTTCCGCTTCGCTATCAACGTGCCGCCGCTTTACCTTTCCCGCCGCCTTCGCTCCTTCGTGCCAACACCCACGCAGCCGACCTAATATTGATTTTGAACCACACAAAATGAATACCTTCGCACCAATATTGTGTAAAGTTATGTAAAGTTGAAGGTTTGGGGGCTTGACTGTCAACCTAGTATCTATAACATGCGTTGTGTCACTAGATGACATTCAAAACAACCACCTGCTAGGAGTTAAACATGGATTACCCAACACAACTGACCCAACCACTGGATGAGCAGCAGTTCATTCGTGCTGTACGCATCTACGCACTAGAACACTACGAGTCTGGAGGCTGGGATGAAGTAGCCGAAGCATGGGATGACGGAGACATCCTTGAGTACTACCAAACTGACTGTCTTGAAGCATTCAAACAACTGGCTCTCACTGTCCAGCTGCGCCACGAGTATGCACAAGAGATTCGTTTAACCGCTTTTTAAGGAGAACACCATGACTGAAGAACTACAAGAAACCCTGCTGCAGCACAAGTTCGAAGCTGAATATCGTGCAGCCAACAACATGAAATCAGGAGGACACTTCGCTGCTGCCATATCTGATGCTTACTTCCACGCAGATAGTAAGAACAAAGACAAGCTGGTCACTGCCTTCGCTGACCTGTTCAAACGATTCAACTACTAACCTGTTGCCCCTTCGGGGGCTGGAGAACACCATGTACGCACTGATAAAAGACCGCTTTGGAAATGAAGAAACCCGCATCCAGCTGGCAGACAACGACACGCTTGACCCTGACCACTGGGCAGACGTCTACGCAAACTCTATGGGTATCGACCTGTCCTATGACGGTGAAGTACTTGACGGCTGCGAAGACTTCTCTGTCGTTATCACCGAAGACCCAGACAACGGTGCCGTTTGCTGGAAAAGCAAGAACTACATGATTGCAGGGGAATAACCATGCTCACTGGCGACCAAGTACTCAACGCTCGCTTCTTGACCATCGTCATGATGGCAAAACTGGAATCTAAAGGTCTGACCCGTAGCCGTTCGCCTTCGGCTTTCACCATCCTCAAAAAAGAATTCGGTCTAACTGGCTCCAAGGCTGACATCCTGTCGGCTGCCGAAGAGATTCGTCAACAAATCTTAGGAGAAAAACATGATAACTATTGAAATCAACACCGACAACGCCGCCTTTGAAGACCTTTATTCAGAAGTGGCTCGTATCTTGGACAACCTTGCCCTGCAGATGGTCGAACGTCATGCGCTGCCGAAGTACCTGTACGACATCAATGGCAACAGATGCGGGAAAGTGAGTCAAGAATGATTGTCGCCTACCACGCCAAAAATGACCACGGCTGGCACGAAGTCTGCCGTCTCCCTGTCGATTCACCCAGCTGGCATGAGTTTGACCGCTCCATGATTGCTGAACTTATCAAGCACAACCACGAAATCGTCACCTGCGGCTGGAACATGTACCAAAGAGTAACTGACGAGTCTTGAATAGACGAAACCCCTGAGAAGGGGTCTTACTCAACTGCTAGGAGAAACAAATGGAAACTTTAGACCTTTCACAAGAACTGTCCCAGTTCACTGGTACAGAATACTTTCACCGCTCGTCACCATTCACAAGAATGGTTCATACAGACGGGGTGAAACACTTTTGCGACCGAGCTGGGGCTTACTGGCTGCTCGACATCATTGCCAGCGAATACGCACCGCTGCTCAAGAATGTGCCGTTTCAGTCAATCAACTTGATTGTCAACCACCAAAAGGCTGACATCAGTGTCGAAGACGGCGATTGCAACACCATCAAAACCAAACACCTTGACTACACCGATTGCCCCACTGGGTTGTATCGGTTTTTCTTGGTCGATAACGTTTTAATGCTCACATCTGAATATTAAGGAGAACACCATGGGATGGACTGGCTCAAATGCACAAGGATTGTCCGTGAAGGACTACATCATCAAAGAACTGACCAGCGAGACGGACACGCACCGTTTCCTGTTTACTGACGTCTCCATGCGGGGCAATGTGGCTTACGGCATCTACATGACCGAGGACAAACACACTGGCATTGTCGTCGCAGAGGCAATGGTCGTGCTGGCTCGCAAGGAGGATGGCTGGATTTACCTTAAAGAGATGGGCGAATCAGTTGGACCTTACTACTACGATGCACCGAAAAAATTGCTGGACAAACTCGATGCACTGTATCCAACACCCAGCAAGATGGCGATTGAATGGCGTCAAAAATGCCGTGCCAAGGCTGCAGCTGCCAAGAAAACACCAAAACTTTCATATGGTGACGTTATCAAACTGTCTCACCCGCTGACCTTTGACTTCGGCGGCTGGGTTGAAAAGATTGACACCTTCACCTACACCTACGACCCGATTCGCAAGAACGTATTCAGGACACCCAGCGGACACCTGTGCCGCATCACCAAACTCAACACCCGTGAATTTACTGTGCAAGGAGCTGCAGCATGACACCAGCAGAACAAGACGCATTCGTAGAAGCATACGCAAACAACGTGGCAGACGTTCACCCAACACGGGTGGCCAAGTTTGTTGAACAGTGGGCAAACGGAGAAGACATGGACTATTCAAGCGAGTACACCAGCATCATGGATGCACTTTGTATGTGGAATGACGCAATCAAATGGAAACTAGAGGAGCAAATAGCATGAAACATTCAGAACGATTCGCATTAAACGAATGGCTGTCCGACTACCCAAAAGAATTGGAGTATCAAGACATTATTGACCTCATCCGTGCCGAAGACGATTCGGTTGTGGCTTGGGAACTGGTTGAATTCATGCCGCCCTACACACTGATTGATTGTCTCGAAATGACAAGAAAACACTTTGAAAGCACTGTAGACGACCTACTTTGGGGAGTGCCATTGGCTAACATAACCGAAGAGGAAACACAAGCAGAAATGGAGGCACGAGGATGACCTACGTTGAAGCACAAATGTTCAAAGTCGCACCATTCCCGCTAACACCAGATAGTGACCAGCGGTTTGTCATGCAGATTCAATCGTCACACGGCAAAACCAACTGGTTAGCCGTTTCACCCGAAACCCTCAAAGGTATTGAAGAACTTCTGCTGCAGCAGGAAAACTACAAGGAGTAAACCATGGGATTAGATATGTACCTCAACGCCAAGAAATACCTGTGGCGTAACAAAGACGCCGAAGTGGCAAAACAAATCGGTGAAATCCTTGAAATTGGAAACCGAGTCAAAGAAATCACAATCGAGGCTGCCTACTGGCGTAAGGCAAACCACATCCATAACTGGTTTGTGCAAAACGTGCAAAACGGCGAAGACACCTGCAGGGAATACGATGTTGACCGTGACAAACTAATCGAGCTGCTGCAGACCTGCCGACAATGCTTAGACAGCGGGTATAGCCACCTGCTGCCTAGAGCTGAAGGATTCTTTTTCGGTTCAAAAGAATATGACGAAGATTATTGGGCTGACATCAAAGATACGGCAGAGATGCTTAACACGCTGCTCAGTGACCCAAACCTTGAAGAATTCTCTTTCACCTATCAATCGAGCTGGTAATGTTTGAAATTCAGACCTACGACAAAAACGAATGGATAAATCGATGGACTGTGCAAGACGAGCGGGGGAAACCCCGCCCTTGTCGGTTTAAGACATACACCGAAGCACTGAAGTATCTGTGCGACTTTCTTGAAACAAAACACGGCGATGGTTGGTATTCATCCGAATCCCAGTACAAACCACACGACTACAGAATCATGGAGATTGACTTATGAACTTAAAAGAAGCAAAAGGTAAAGTACCAGTACTTGTAGGGGGGGAAACCCCTTACAAACTGGTTGACTTTCCAAACAAAGAAAAATTCAACGAAATGTACGGCAGCTTGCGTGATGAAAGCCGTGAACGATACTGGGACATCCTTTGTATGCGGTCAAAAGGTTATTCCCTGCATGAAATCGGACTGATGCACGGCGTGACCCGTGAACGAGTTAGGCAGATTGAGGCAAGGTTTTTAAGGAAAGTAGCGTCTTCTTTAAGGACTGTGACGCCCTAAAATCACCAACACGCTTATGGTAATCATTGAAATCTTCCCCGACTGTTTCGGAAATCCAATACGGCTTGCTTGCTTTCTCGGCAGCGGCCTTTCCGACTCCGTGGGGGTCGTTATCAGCAACGATGACCCCGTTCCGATGGTTCCTAGATACAAACTCCACATTGCTTGCACTAAAGCAAATGTGGATGTGACAAGGAATGTTCATATGCTGCATGATGGTACGCACCGACAATCCAGTAGCGAAACCCTCAACAAATATTGCAGTCCCCTTTGCACCGATGGTGAAAGTTGCGCCTTTGCTAACCTGACCATGCAAGAACTTTTTGCTCCCCTGCTCATCAATGAGCTGGCAGCCTGTCAATTCCCTGCCGTGACGCATTGGAATGACTAAAATCCGCTGCCCCTCCCGCTGCCAAACGTTTCCCTGTTGGTCGGCGAAACCCTTTTTGTCCAAGTACGGATGTGACTCCAAACTGGTCTGCTGCAGAATCCATTCTGCCTTGGCCTTGGCCTTTTTTGCCTTTTCGTCTCTGTCTTGGGTCGAACCCAAAATGGATTGCCTAACCTCAAGGCTCTGGGCATTTTTGCCTTCTGCAAACCATGTGGCTGGCTTTTCCATCAAAGCCCAGTTCTGCACCCAACCAACATCGCCTAAAAACTTGTACCTGCCGTTTGACGACCTCGGATGGTCTTGCGTTGGCGTGGCCACCCAGCGGTTGGTGACAATCTGATTGACTATAAGGCCGTGACCTTGGGCAAATTCAACAAAGTCCATTTTCACTGTCCAAATTTGGGGGCACAAGAGACATCAACCACCGTGTCGTTGACCTGACCGTTTATTTTGCGCTTGGAATAGATGAGAACGGGTCGTAGGTTTCCCGATTGACATTCCTGAATCGCTGAAATAATTTGGCTGCGAGACAACGCTGACATTTCTTTGTCCACCAACATCGTGGAATTGGGCAAATCTGTGTAGTCGTTGTACTGTTTTTGAGCTGCACAACCTGCCAAGATTGCGGTCAAAACGAAAATAAGTTCTTTTTTCATGCGTTACTCCTTGCTTGAATTAGTTCTGCCAAAGTCAAAAGCCAATCTTCGGGTATACCTTCACCCGCTGTTGTTGATTCCCAAGAGTCGTAAATAATCTTTGCACACGCCTCACGTTCTTGCAGAACATCCCAATGACGTTGACAAATAATGTTCTCAAGGTCTGCAATTTTCTTTTCGTAACGCAGTGCTACCAGTTTGGCAAAGTCTTGAAGGTCGTCAATGTTTGCAATGTACCTGTCGGTGTCATCTTCATAGGCCATGCCAGCCTGTCTAGCCATCTCAATAATTTCATCTTGTATCATGCGGTTTTCCTCATTTTGGTTAGGCGTCTGCTCCATGCAATGTTGCGGTGCTGCACCCATTTCATAGTTTCAAGCGAAGGCGTTTTGGCTTCATCCTTCAATCCGCGAGGCCAGACTCCAAATTTCTCACGGTACTTGTTACTTGCCCAGTTTGGGTTGTATGACTTGGTATGAGCAATGTGCAGCAGCTCAGAATAAAACTGCTGTTTCACATCATGTGACTGCCGCCCGTTGAATCCAAGCTCCACCATCTCACCTTCAACAGATTCAATCTGTTTCTTGGGGCGTACAAACCCGCAATGAGCACACGAATACGAGTTTTTTGGCCATAACGCAGAACACTGCGGACACTTTGCTTCTGTTTTAACCTTCTCCGTTGGCTCTTTCTTGGCTTTTTCTAACTTTTCATCTAACTTCTTCACGCCGTTGGCGTAAATCTCTTCCCAATCCTCACGAAACCTTACGTAGTTACCCGAATGGTCAAGCCACAAACCAAATTCTTTACCTTCAAATGACCTCATCACCCTACCCAGCTGCTGCACATGGCTGGACAATGACTTGCTGAATGGTCGGGCTGACACCCCTATCATCACATCTGGCACATCAAACCCACGGGTCAAAATGTCTGTGGCAATCAATCCATGAATCTGCGTGTCGGGCTTGGCAAAATCATCAATCACTTCCCGCTTGTATTCCGAGTTGTCCTTGTAAGAAATACTTACAAAGTTATAACCTTTACGGGCAAACTGCTCTACCAAATCTTGGCCATGGGCTACTCCAGCACAAAAAACAATAGTTTTCCTCGGTTTTCCGAACACTTCATGGGTCTTTTTAATCCACTCCTCCACGATGTCGCCAGTGATTTTCATGCCCCGCTCTGTCACTTCGTCGGGACTCCACTCGCCAGCCAGCTTCTTAGCCCCCGTCATGTCGATCTCTTTGGAGATGTACACCCGCAGCGGCGTCAACCATTTGTTGTTGACCAGGCTCTCAGTGGTCGATGCACACACAACATTGGAATAAATCGCTCCAAGCCCTTTTGTAAACGGGGTGGCAGTTAACCCTATGACTTTGATTTTGGGGTTGTTCTGGATGATTCTGGTGATTTGCTGACGGGTTATGTGGCACTCATCCACGATCAGCAGGTCGATGTCTGGGAAAGAGTTGCGTCGCTCAATCGTCTGGGATGAGCAAATCTGAATCCTCTCCCTTGGATCACGCCGGTAGTGCTGTGCCTGTATGACGCCATGGCTAATGCGGTACTTGTCCAACCGCAGGCTGGTCTGGTCGATCAAAACGATCCTGTCCAAGACCATGGCAGCACGTTTGTAGTTGCGGGATGTGGCCTGCATCAGGTAAATGGCAACCTCTGTCTTGCCAAATCCTGTAGGGGCGTAAAGAAGCTGGCAGCGGTGGCCGTCTATGAAGCCCTGACGCAGGGCGTCAACCACGCTCAGCTGGTGTTCTCTGAGTTCTAGCGCCATGTTATTTCAGCTTCTTTTTGAGGCTGGTAACAGTGCGAATCAGCTCCGCATTCCGAGATTGAAACATGTCCCTGCTGTCTCGCAAGGCGTTGTTGTCCAGCTCCAAGATCCGCAGCTGCTCACGCAACTCCTTCACCGTATCATGGATGTCTTCAATCTCAATCTCTGTGGCGTCCCAACGGTGGGCTGAGATCACGTCTTTGGCAGCGTTAAGCTGTGCCTCCAAGCTGACAATGGTGTCCGTTAGCTCGTAAAGACGCTCTTCCATCACATCCAGTTTGGTCTGGACTTGTGTTTTACTCATTTGTTTCTCCTAGCAGGGTGAACAGTCTATCAAAAAAAACCAACTTCTCAGAAAATTATTTGCCCATAGTTTCCCCAAGATTTAATTTTCTGTAATCTGTTTGGTGGCGATTGCCTTTTTGTTTATTGCATCTACAACACAAAACCTGCAAATTGTTGAAGTCAAGAGCAAGTTCTGGATATTTCTTTCTACATTTGATGTGGTCAACGTGCGTCATCTTTGGATTTTTAGGTGTTGTGCCACATTTCATGCATTTGCGACCATAAGTAGCCACGACAGCTCGTCTAAGTTCCTTCCATTCTTTAGTATCTAGAAAAGATTTCCCTTGTTTCCTTAAATTTTCAGCAATTAAATTATCTTCACGACCATACTTCATTTCTGTTTCCCATAGGACAAGCCAAGAAGGTGATACCCACCAACTTGAGCCATCTTGTTTAAGACTACTCCACCCATAAGGTCTAGATTCAATTTCCAAGGCGCTGTTTACGTCAGCTATTCGACCATCACCCAATTTGCCTTGTTCCTGAGATACCTCTAGCAAGTTCTCGCGCTGGCTTGTCAGTAAGCGCATCGGTTCTTTGAGTGCATCCCCGACAAGGACCATTAGCTAACCCGCTCTGAGGGTTGCCGTGACAGAAAACAAAAAAACCGTTACTACTGCACTGGGTCGTACCCTCCCAAGAGGGAGGCCAATGCATGAGTAACGGCTTTCGATTTGTTGTGTACGACGACAACGGTTTGGATTATACACATCTAAAAAGATTGTCAATACCCCAGACGAAAAAAAACCCACAGTTTTTTAGGCCATGGGTTTTTAAAGGTTTCAAAAGGAGAACCGTCTCTAACCTGCTAGGAGAAGAGATGGGTCAGACTGTAGCATAGATTTTCATGCCGTGTCAATAGGTTGTCGGTGTCTGGTACTGATCTCCAGCTTGGGAGGATTGTTCCCTTTCAACAGCCGTGACCGCTCACGTACACAGCCTACGCATTCACCAACACGACTGAGGACTGAAGGGGTCGTTAATCCCCGAACGAAGCAATGTCGCAATCCTCATGCGTGTTAGTTGTTGGCGGTCTTCAGGAGACTCGTTTAATGCTTGGACCTTCAGCTCAAACACCAACACGGCTGAGGACTCTGGTTATGTTTATCCAGTTCGGATTAGACCGACAATTTAATCCTCATGCGTGTTGGGGGTAGCGTCAACTACCCACCAACGGTTTCTACAACATAGTCGTTTCAACCCTTCAATTCTATATGATCATTTTCAAAAAGCCAGCCGATGGTCTTGCGGTGGGCTTCTTCCCAAAGTTCTATACGCTGAAACTTGGACAGCTTGCTGCCTTGGTCAATGTCGTAGTGACAGATGCTGCATAACGCTGCACACCTGTAGTCACTCGCTTTGAGGCCACGGCCTTTGCCGTCTCTGAGCTGGTTGGAGTGAGCTGCCACAACCGTGCCGTCTTTGCGACCACAGTTCTGGCATGGGGATTCTCTAAGTAAATCAAGTAACTTCCTGTTCCTGTACATCATATGACCACCACATCCTTACCTCTGGAGGCGATGTAGTTTCTGGTCTTCTCGATCATGTCCTCGTAAAACGATCTTGCAACGCTTTGCCGCTGCAGGTCGTGATACTCATAAACGTTTTGAATGGCTTTGATGCCTGCGCCGTCAAGACCCATGCGTTTGATTTTCTCGTAACGCTTGGCAGCCTTGTGCAAACTATCTTGAGCAATCTGGCAGTCCTCTTTGGCTTCTACGCCAACGCCATGCCTGATAAAGGTCAATGTGATGTTGAGCATGTCAACTAACATTTTCCAATCATCAATTGTACCGTGACCCATACGCATAGACTCCAGAGCAGACAGCTCGCCTAACCTGAGTTTGTTCAGGCTAGACTGATCCACAATGGCAGCGCCTGCTATGGCGTGAGCAATAGGATTGATGGCCGTTGACCAGATTTTCCTACGGCATTTTTTTCTAGACACTGTTCTTCTCCTTGAGTTTGGCTTCAATCCAATTTATCAATACCACCTCATTTTCGTTAGGAGTCCACCATTCGGCTGAAAGTTTCTGCATATCGGTAGGTGTCAGCCCAACCCATGTGCGTTGTGCATCCAACGCTCTGTTTGCCATTTCAAGCGCATTTTTTAGACGGTGCAATTCAATCTCAATGTCTTTAAGTTTGCTGATTGTTTCAAATGTTTTTTCGTGTTTCATGTGTTTTTCTCCTTGAGTTTTAAATCCGTTTTGTTGATGGCATCACGGATTGAATATGCCGACAAAACAATTTCCTCTTGCTCTTCGTAGGTCAAGCCCGACCAATTACCTTTTGTGTAGAGCGGAATGACTGGCTCTTTCCAATCTTTGGCAACTTCTTCAACGGCGGTCATCTTTATCTGCCACTCCAAACCTTTTTCTGGCGAAAGTTCTTTTAACCATGCTGTTGGTTTTCTCATGTGTTCTTCTCCTTGAGTTTGTCTGCAACGGCCCATATTGCGCCTAAACTTAGTGGACGGTTTTCACTCAAAAGTGTTTCTAATTCTTCGCCAGTCAGGTCTACCCATTCGCGGTGTTGTGGTGCTGGCGCAATAGCAAGATGACACCGCAATTCGTTAGCCAATCGGTAGGCTTTGCTTAAATAATCTTCTTGCTTTGGTTGTGGGCGAGTGTAGAGCGGAACGCCAGCAGAATAATCTGTTACTTCTCGCCAGATACCATCGGTAAATTTTGCAAACCTACCCACAGGCTCTTGGTTTTCTGTCTTGCATTTATCGCATTGGCAAACCACATGACGTGGCCCTTCAACTTTCATTGATGGCTTGTCGTAACCGTGGTATCCGTCTTTATCCATTGTTCTTCTCCTTAAGTTTGGCTTCAATGGCTCTCCCAAATGTTAAATACTGCATCGAATCAACTTGCTTGTGCGTTTCAAAGATTTCCTTATCCGTCAGCCCAACCCATTTACGCTGTGCGTCACTCTTTCCAGCTTCATAAATCAACTCAGCAAATTTTTTGTTGTATACCTGATACCACCTAGTGCTTTTGTATCTGCTTGCTGTGGCTCCATCCGCAAATGCAGTTGCCAACGCTTTGAAGTTTTCTACATCCTCTTTGTTCATGTGTTCTTCTCCTCTGATGGGCCATTGAACAGCGCCATGCCAAGTTGCCCAAGCATGACCGCCTTTAACTCTTCACGTTCTTCTTCGGGATATTCCTGAGCAACTTCATCCATGATTTTCATGATGCTGGCGGCTACTTCTTTTGCTGGAATTGGTTTTGCACTCATGTGTTCTTCTCCTTAAGTTTGGCGTTAGCCCAGCTTTTCTCCATAAGTTGCCTTGTCTTTTTGTCATAGTAATAAACAAACCACAGCACAAACGGCAATGACCATGCTAGTCCAGCTAGAGTCCATGCCAAGCCTAACAAAATCCATTCGACCATCATGTGTTCTTCTCCTTAATCGGCTCTAATGTTTTTGCAAGGTATGCTTCTGTTTTTTGTTTTGTTTTTTTCATGTGAATAAGCATTTTTTCAACATCTTCTATGGAATACAAACCTTCGGGTATGTGAAATCTTGCCATGTCATATGTTTTGTATTCATAACCATCGTCTTCTTTTGTTCTCATGTGTTCTTCTCCTTGAGTTTGTCTGCAACTGCCCATATTGCGCCTAAAGTTAGCGAACGGTTTTCACGCAAAAGTGTTTCTAATTCTTCTCCAGTCAGGTCAACCCATGTGCGTTGTTGTGGTGTGGTGTAGAGAGGGATTCCAAAAATCATTGCTTTTCGTATTTCCTCAAGAGTAGCTGGCTCATCCTGCTCTTGCTTTGGTTGTGGGCGAGTGTCAATACGACCAGTTGCAATGTAACAATCTAACTGTTCTTTGGTAACGTCACCATACTGTCGTAGGTGGAATACAGGTTCACCCTGCCCTGCCTTGGTTTGTGGGTGAAAGTCGCTATGCTCTTTCATGGCTTCGCGGCTGAAAAAGCCGGACGTAGGCTCTTGCTTTGCCTTGGGTTGTGGGTGGGTGTAGAGAGCCATACCAACAGGCAATACCACAGATGCTTTGATTGGTGCGTAGGTAAACCGCCCACCGTAAACGCCAGTAACCACCGCCACAGGTTCTTGCTCCTCTTGCTTGGGTTGAGGTGTTGTATCAATCGCAGGCTGACTTGGTGTTTTATCAATCGCAGGCTTATCTTGCTCTTGCTTGGGTTGTGGGTGAAAGTCGCTATGCTCTTTCATGGCTTCGCGGCTGAAAAAGCAGGACGTAAAATCTTGCTGTTGCTTGGGTTGTGAATACTGACAAACACAATTCCATTTTCCACATAAGTTACATGGCATGT